>ENA-ORXR01000182-ORXR01000182.1-marine-metagenome-genome-assembly--contig:-NODE-182-length-98670-cov-5.081446_pt1 | contig 98670 bp, 91 predicted proteins | sample MGYA00237866_ERZ511479 | MGnify/ENA metagenome assembly ERZ511479
TGGCGCTGGAGGTATAGAGCAGCTCCCAATTGCGGTCGTCTGTCGTTACGACTGTACCTGTACGCATGCGCTGCTTGAGGTTGGCCCCTTGCTCGCCGGAGACGGACTCCGCCGCGCCTGCGAGTGCCTGCTGGACCTCCGCAATCGGGGGAATGGGAATTTCCGGCGGCAGGACGGCATCCAGCACATGGTCATCGCGCAAATAGGCGTGGGCGAGTACAAAATCGCCGATCTTCTGAGTCGAGCGCAATCCGCCGCAGTGACCGATCATCAGCCACGCATGCGGGCGCAGTACGGCGATGTGATCTGTGGCGGTTTTGGCGTTGCTGGGGCCGACGCCGATATTGACCAGCGTGATGCCGGACCCGTTCGCGCGCTTGAGGTGGTAGGTCGGCATCTGGGGCAGCTTGGCGCTGGGCTCCAGCGGGGCGTCGCCCTGTGTGATCTCCTGGTCACCGGTCGAGACGAAAGAGGTGTAGCCGCTGTTTTTGTCACGCAGCATGGCGCGGGCGTATTCCTCGAATTCGGTTACATAGAACTGGTAGTTTGTGAACAGGACGTGGCACTGGAAATGGTCAGGGTCGGTTGCGGTGTAATGGGCCAGTCGCGCCAGCGAATAATCCACGCGCTGTGCGGTGAAGGGTGCCAGTGGTCCCACGCCATCGGCCGGCGCGTAGGTGCCGTTTACGATATCGTCGTTTGTGGTGCTGAGGTCGGGCACGTCAAAAACATCGCGCAGTGTGAAATCAGCCGCCCCCTCTTGCGGGACGTTCATGCCGGCGTCGCTGGTCATGGCGAAATGAATGGGGATCGGGGTGTCGGAAGTGCCGATGTGCACCGGCTGGCCGTGGTTCTTCAGCAGTAAACCGATCTGCTGGATCAGATAATTGCGAAACAGGTCCGGCCGTGTGATCGTCGCGGCATAGGTACCGGGGCCTGACACATGCCCAAAGCTGAGGCGCGTATCCACCTGCGCATAGGACGAGGTGGTAAATCGTACCTCGGGGTAAAAGGCGCGGATGCGGGTGTCGGGCGGCGTCTTTGCCATGGCCTGTTCGAACTGCGCGCGCAGGAAATCGACCGATTGCGCATAGAGCTCTGTCAGGCGGTCCACGGCCGCGGTGGCATCGGTAAAGGCTTCGGCGCCGGGCGCGTCGGGGGTGAGGATCTGGTACTGCTTCATTTATCGTTGTCTTTGCTTTTGAAAAGGGAGCCGATTTTCTGCATGATCGTGTCAGTGTCATCGTCGTCTTGCAGATTGAGCGATTCAACCGTGCGCATCAGTTCCAGCTCATAGGCCAGTTCGGCCTCGGTTGGTTCGGGCTGGATTTCGATGATCCACTGGACAAAGGGATCGGTGCTGTGGTCGGCATCATAGGTGGCAAAGTCGTTGATCCCGATGTCGCGCGCAGTGCGCGGCATATCAAGATCAAAGCGCTGTTTAAGGAACCCTTGAAAAGCTATGGGCGGGACGGGTTGCTCATCGGGTCCAAGATCGCTGAGCGTCTCAACGCCGTGATACTCAAGGAAGGCCTCGATCGGGGTCACATTGGTCTGCTCCAGCCCGCCCGCCTCAAGATAGCCCATGGCAAGGAACTGCAACAACACGCGCGGATCATCGGTGATGGTGCCGATGGTGTCATGGCCGATGTGCACGAACTGCTGCTTGCCCTCGTTATCCAGCCAGATCGCCACGCGCCCGCCATCGCCTGCCGTCTCGCCAATCTCGGTGATGCGGTTGTCGATGGCGGGATCGGGCGTGGACCAATGACCCGTATAGGGCAGGCTCGTGCCGCCAAATGCCATATGGCTGGCGAAAGGCTGGTTCTGTTGCTCAGGCGGATAGATCATCAGCGTGTGTTCTTCGGGCAAGGCGGTGCCACGGATATTGAGCCAGCCTTGATCCTCCAGCCAGTCAAACGTCTCGATCAATTCGAGCGGGAGAGTGACCCAGTCAGGGGCGAGTTTCATCAGGTTTTGCGCAAAGGTTTTCATGAGACAATCACATCCACAAATGCAAAGCTGCGCACGTCTACAAGGCCCAAATCTGAAATCCGCAACTCGGGGATCACGACCAGCGCCAGAAGGGAGTGCTGCATGTATGCGTTGTTGAGGGTGCAGCCGCAGTCGCGCATCGCCTGCATCACGGCGTCGGTTTTTGCAGCCACCTCGGCGGCGGGGCTGTCGGACATCAGGCCCGCAATCGGCAGGTCAATAGTGGCAAGCGGGCCGCCGTCCCTGAACACTGTGATGCCGCCGCCAAGGCCGCGCAGGTGGTTGGCGGCCAGCGCCATGTTGTCGGCATCGGTGCCCACCACGATCATGTGGTGGCTGTCATGCGCCACGGTGGAGGCCATCGCCATCTGTCCGGTATAGCCAAAGCCCGACACCAGCGCGTTGACGACCCCGCCTGTCGCACGGTGGCGTTCGACCAGTGCAATCTGGGCGACATCACCGTGCGCCGTCACGCGCCCCTCGGTCACGGGCAGCTCAAATTGCAGCGCCTTTGTCGGGGCCTGATTTTCGACAACTCCGATGACATTAGCAGTGACCGCATTGGCGCCAGCGGGGGCAGTGATATTGAAATCATCGCCCTTCAGGTCGCGCTTCATGTTGACGGTTGTGCGGGCATGTTTTGGCCAGTCGTAATGCGGACAGTCCACAAGGCACACTCCGTCCTGCGCCACGATCTGGCCGCGCGCGATGACTGTCTCGATGGGCAGGGTCTTGAGGTCGGAGGTGAGGATCACGTCCGCCCGCCTGCCGGGGGTGAGTGAGCCGATGTCACGCTCCAAACCAAAATGCGTGGCGGTGTTGATCGTCGCCATTTGCAGCGCCACCAATGGGTCACATCCACACTCAATCGCGTGACGCACGACGCGGTTCATATGCCCGTCGTTGACCAGTGTGGCAGAGTGACAATCATCCGTGCACAGGATCATGTTGCGGCTGTCCAGCCCGCGTTCGGTAATGGCGGTGATCTGGCTTTCGACGTCATACCACGCCGAGCCAAGCCGGATCATTGACCGCATCCCCTGCCGCATCCGCGCAACGGCGTCCGCCTCACAGGTGCCCTCATGATCATCCGCAGGCCCCCCCGCCACATAAGCGGCAAAGGCCGGCCCCAGATCGGGCGCGGCGTAGTGCCCGCCGACGGTTTTGCCTGCCCGTTGGGTAGCGGCGATTTCTGCCAGCATCTGTGGATCGGCGCTACTCACACCCGGAAAGTTCATCATCTCGCCCAATCCGATGATGCCCTCCCAGCCCATCGCCTCGGCCACATCCGCGGCGGTGATTTCAAATCCGGTCGTCTCCATCCCCGGGGCGCTGGGCGCGCAGGAGGGCATCTGCGTAAAGATATTGACGGGCTGCATCAGCGCCTCGTCATGCATCATGCGCACGCCCTCAAGGCCCAGCACATTGGCGATCTCGTGTGGGTCGGTGAACATGCTGGTGGTGCCATGCGGGATGACGGCGCGGGCGAATTCAGCGGGGGTGAGCATCCCGCTCTCGATGTGCATATGCCCGTCGCACAGACCGGGGATCATATAGCGGCCGCGCGCCTCGATGATCTGCGTGTCCGGCCCTTTGCAATGATCCGCCGAGGGGCCGACAAAGGCGATGCGGCCTTGTACGATGGCGATGTCATGCGCCGGCAGCGCCTCGCGGGTGTGGACGTTGACCCAGATACCGCCGGTGATAATCATATCGGCAGGCATGCGGCCTGCGGCGACATTGACCAGATCAGCGGCCACGTCTGGCCATGCGGGAAAAGAAGCTTGTGTCATGGCGCATAATTTCACAGGGTCACAGCGGGTTCAAGCGGGGGCGCGCGATGGATTATCACAACATTTCGGCTGGCGCGTTTGGCGCAGGGCTGCGGGGCATGGGCCTGAACCTGCTGGTGCGTGATGTGGGCGCGCAGATCGCGTTTCTGCAAACGGTGTTCGGGATGCGGGCCTTTCAGCCCACGGCGGATTTCGCGATTATGACTTATGGTTCGCAGGTGTTTCAGCTGCATTGCGACGCGACGTATCACAGTAATCCGCTGCTGGGATTGTTGCCCGAAACGCCGCCGCGCGGCGCGGGGATCGAGATACGTCTGTACGACACGGACCCTGACACGGCCTGCACCACGGCGCAGTCGGCAGGCGCCACGATCCTGCAACCGCCCACCAATAAACCCCACGGCCTGCGCGAGGCTTATATCCTGTGCGCAAACGGCTATGCCTGGGTGCCCAGCCGACCGTTGCCCACAGACGCATAGTGTCGTTTTCGGGATGGACGTTGCGCGGCAGGACTGCACAGTTGAGTGACAATAAATATGGGGGAGGCGTAAATGGACAGGCCGAACATGGATCACTGGCACGAACGTGTCGATCTGGCTGCGGCCTTTCGCTGGACCGCGCGGCTGGACATGCACGAAGGGGTGGCCAACCACTTCTCGCTGGCCGTCAACGACAGTGGATCGCAGTTTTTGATGAACCCCAACCAGATGCATTTTTCGCGGATCAAAGCCTCGGACCTGTTGCTGATCGACGCCGATGATCCTGAAACCTACGCGGGGGCGCATGCCCCTGATCCAACGGCGTGGGGCTTGCACGGGGGGGTCCATGCGGCCTGCGCTCATGCGCGCTGTGTGATGCATGTCCATTCCATTTTCGCCACGGTGCTGGCCTGTCTTCAGGACAGTCGCCTGCCGCCCATCGACCAGAACTGCTGTACCTTTTTCAACCGCGTTGTGATCGACGAGGACTATGGCGGGCTGGCCTTTGCCGATGAGGGTGCCCGCTGTGCGGCCCTGCTGACCGATCCCAAACAAAAGGTAATGGTGATGGGCAGCCACGGCGTTATGGTCATTGGCGATACCGTGGCCGAGACGTTCAACCGCCTGTATTATTTCGAGCGCGCCGCCGAGACGTATATCCGCGCACTGCAAACGGGCCTGCCCCTGCGGCGCATCAGCGATGAAATCGCGGAAAAGACCGCGCGCGAGCTGGAGAATTATCCCGAACAAGACGCCCGCCATCTGGCAGAGTTGAAGGCGATCCTTGATGAAGAGCAACCGGAATACGCGAGATGAGCCTGAAAGAATGGAACCACGCCCCCGAAGGCCCGATCGACATCTCGCCCCTGTGGCAATGGCCGCTGCGCACCGGTGCCGTGGTGAAATGGTACGCTGACGCGTGGTTTCTGTTCACGACCAACCTGTGCATTCTGGCGCTGGCGTTCGTCAGCTGGGGTGCGTTCAGCCCGGCGTTAGAGACGGCAATGACCCCCGGCTTGTGGATGCCGGGCATCTGGCTGCGCAACGCCGTGATTGTTTTGGCGCTGGCGGGAGGGTTGCACTGGTGGTTCCACGGCGCGCGCGCGCAGGGTGATACGCTCAAATACGATCCGCGCCCGTTCCCGCGCAAGGGGCGGATGTTTTCCTTCTCCGACCAACTCAAGGACAACATGTTCTGGACGCTCGCCTCTGGCGTTACGGTCTGGAGCCTGCTTGAGGTGCTGTGCTGGTGGGGGCTGGCGAACAGTGTGCTACCCCGAACGACATTCGAACAAAGCCCTGTGTGGTTCATCGCCTTCTTCTTTCTTCACGCGCTGCACCACCGCAATACGGACAGCGGCCCCTGGTCGGGCTTGTCGATGCATCCGGTCGAGCATGTGATGTATTTCGGAACAGTTCTGATCCATCTGGTCGTGCCCAGCAGCCCTGTGCATGTGATTTTCCACCTGATGTTCTACGGCCTGCTCGCTATCACGTCGCACACGGGCTTTGAGGGGTTGCGCGTGGGCAACAAGAAACGCATCCATCTGGGTAATTTTCACCACCAGCTGCACCACCGCTATTTCGAAGTGAACTATGGCAATCTGGGCGTGCAGTGGGACAAGCTGTTTGGCTCGTTCCACGATGGGACCGAGGCTGGAAAAGAGTTGATGCGCGCGCGTCTGAAAGACAGGAAGAGAACATGATTTACGGACTGACCGAAGAACACGGAATGATTGCCGACACTGTCCGCAGTTTTGTCGAAAAAGAAATCTATCCCCATGAAGAGCTGGTAGAGCGCAGCGGCGAGGTGCCCGCCGAGATCGCGCAAGACATCAAGCAAAAGACGATTGATCTGGGATTCTACGCCTGCAACTTTCCCCAGAGCGTTGGCTGCGCAGGGCTGAACCACGTCGAATTTGCATTGGTCGAGCGGGAGCTGGGACGCGGTTCTATGGCGCTCAATCATTTTTTCGGGCGGCCCCAGAATATCCTGATGGCCTGCGAGGGCGAGCAGATCGAACGCTACCTGATGCCCGCCGTACGCGGGGAACGGATGGACGCGCTGGCCATGACGGAACCGGGTGCGGGATCGGATGTGCGCGGGATGAAATGCACCGCCATGCGTGAGGGCGGCGACTGGGTCGTCAACGGCACCAAACACTTCATTTCGGGCGCCGAGCATGCGGATTTCATCATCGTCTTCATCGCCACAGGGGAGGACCAGACGCCCAAAGGCCCGAAAAAACGGATCACGGCTTTCCTTGTTGATCGCGGCACGCCCGGCTTCGTTATCCGTGACGGTTATAAATCCGTGAGCCATCGGGGCTACAAAAACATGATCCTTGAATTTGATGACTGCCGCTTGCCTGACGCGCAGGTTCTGGGCGTGGTTGATGGGGGTTTCGAGGTGATGAACACATGGCTTTATGCAACACGGATCACGGTGGCAGCGATGAGCGTGGGACGCGCGAGACGGGTGTTTGACTATGCCCTGTCCTATGCTGCCGAGCGGGAACAATTCGGCCAGAAGATCGGCAAGTTTCAAGGCGTCTCATTTCAGCTGGCCGATATGGTGACAGAGATTGACGCCGCTGATTTGCTTACTCTCGCTGCAGCGGACCGTCTGGATAAAGGAGTGCCCGCGAACCGCGAAATTGCCAGTGCAAAACTATACGCAAGCGAAATGCTGGCGCGCGTGACAGATGCCGCCATTCAAGTACACGGTGGTATGGGACTAATGGATGACTATCCGCTAGAGCGGTTTTGGCGTGACGCACGGGTCGAGCGGATCTGGGACGGAACATCAGAGATACAACGCCATATTATAAGTCGCGAAATGCTGCGGGAACTGGGTGCGTGAGCATGGTTTCGACGCGCAGGCGCGCCGACGTAGACGGGGGCCAGCCCCCATCGGTCCTTTGGCCCGATTCCCCCGGAGTATTTTTGGCCAGAGAAAATAGGGGAGCCTACGATGAAGCCCCCCTACAGAGAAAAGCAAAGCTATTTCCCCTGACGCGGTCATCGGCCCTCCGGCCTGTACCGCACATTCTGACTACAAGTGATGTGGTTAATTTTTGGTTATTTTCTCTGACTGAAAATACTCTCGCCGAAGGCATAAATCTCTTTCGGGGCAACGGTGCAGATGAAGCATGATCTGTCCAGGATGCTGCAGCCACAGTCTATTGCAGTGGTTGGGGGTGGTGCATGGTGCGCGCAGATCATTCGGCAGCTAAAGCGATTTGGCTTTGACGGCAGTGTGGAGGTTGTGCACCCGCGCGGTGAGGTGGTCGAGGGGGTGCGGGCTGTCCGGACGATTGCGGAGTTATCGCATTTGCCGGATGCGGTTTTTGTTGGAGTAAACCGCAAGGCGTCGATTGAAACAGTTGCTGAACTTGCCAGGATCGGGGCTGGCGGGGCTGTGTGTTTTGCCTCCGGGTTTTCCGAAGCGATTGCCGAGGATGAAGCGGGCGCCGATCTACAGGCCTCTTTGGTGGCAGCGGCGGGGGCGATGCCTGTGCTGGGGCCGAATTGCTACGGGTTCATAAATGCGCTGGACGGGGCGCTTTTGTGGCCGGACCAACACGGATGTGAAAGCCTTGCGCGGGGGGTGGCCATTCTGACGCAATCCTCGAATATTGCGATCAACCTGTCGATGCAGCAACGGGGCCTGCCTGTTGGCTATGTGGTCGCGTGCGGAAATATGGCGCAGACGTCGCAGGCTGCGATTGCGATTGCGTTGTTGGATGATCCGCGCGTTACGGCCATCGGTCTGCACATCGAAGGGTTTGGTGATCTGGACGAATGGCAGGCTTTGGCGCGCAAGGCACAGGAAAAGGGTGTCCCGCTGATTGCGCTAAAGATTGGCGTATCAGAGCAGGCGCAGCAGGCAGCGGTATCGCATACGGCGTCCTTGGCGGGGAGTGATGCGGGTGCTGCGGCGCTGCTGGCGCGGTTGGGGATCGGGCGGGTTTCGGATTTGCCGACCTTCGTCGAAACGCTCAAGCTGTTGCATGTCGCGGGTGCATTGGACGCGCGGACGCTGTCGTCGATCAGCTGTTCGGGTGGCGAAGCGAGCCTTGCTGCGGACACCGTTGTGGGCAGCGGGCTGACATTTCCCACGCTTACGGATGACCAGCGCAGCGCGCTGTCAACAGCGTTGGGACCGATGGTCGCGCTGGGCAATCCGCTGGATTATCACACCTACATCTGGCGGGATGTGGACAGGATGGCGGCGGCCTGGTTGCCGATGGCTGCGGGGCACATCGGCCTGACGCTGATCCTTGTCGACTACCCGCACACGGACGCTAGCGACTGGGTTTGTGCGACGCAGGCTGCACTGGCTGTTCGGGCGCGCAGTGGCAGGCCCATCGCCGTTGTTGCAACCCTGCCCGAGTTGATGCCTGCAAAGGTCGCGGCTGAGTTGATCGCCGGCGGTGTGGTCCCGATGAGCGGCCTGCGTGAGGCGGTGGCGGCTGCGGCGATTGCGGCGGATCTGGGGGGGCGCATTGATGCGCCTGTTCTGTCGCCGGGGGCTGATCGCCCCGCCCGTCTAGTGGAGGAAGGGGCGGCGAAGTCCGCCCTGTCCGCCTGTGGGCTGAGGGTCCCGCAAGGGGGTGTAGCGCCAGATCGTGCAGGGCTGGCAGAGGTTGCCGCAGGTTTGCGCGCGCCGCTGGTTCTCAAGTGCATGGGCCTTGCGCATAAATCCGAGGTTGGCGGCGTGCGCATCGGGCTGCGCGCGGACGAGGTTGAGGCGGCAGCCCGGACCATGCCGCAGGGCCGCTATCTGGTTGAGGAAATGGTGCAGGGTGCGGTGGCCGAGCTGTTGATCGGCGTTGTGCGTGACCCTGCGCACGGGTTTGTGCTGACGCTGGGTGCGGGCGGGGTGTTGGCGGAGCTGTGGTGTGACACGGCATCCGTGCTGGTGCCGACACCGCGCGAGGGCATCATGGCGGCCTTGCAGCGGCTGCGCATCTGGCCACTGATTACAGGCTACCGCGGTAAACCTGCCGCTGATCTGGAGGCGATCCTTTCTGCTGTTATGGCCGTGCAGGATTACGTCATTGCCAACGTAGACATCATCAGCGAGGTAGAGATCAACCCGCTGATGTGTACGCCCGACGCGGCGATTGCAGTCGACGCGCTGCTGTATCAATCCTGAGGAGAGACTGACATGGACCCGATCAAGACCCGCCGCGAGGGTGCGATACTCGAAGTGATTCTGGACCGGCCAAAGGCGAATGCAATTGACCTGAAAACATCCGTTTTAATGGGAGACGTCTTTGCCGGATTTCGTGATGACCCCGCGTTGCGTGTGGCGATCATCACGGGAGGCGGCGATAAATTCTTTTGCCCCGGTTGGGATCTCAAGGCGGCGGCGGACGGGGATGCCGTGGACGGAAATTACGGCGTTGGCGGTTTTGGCGGGTTGCAAGAGTTGCCGGGCCTGAACAAGCCGGTGATTGCGGCCGTGAACGGTATCTGCTGCGGTGGCGGGCTGGAACTGGCGCTGAGTGCGGACATGATTCTGGCGGCGGATCACGCCACTTTTGCCCTGCCCGAGATCCGCTCGGGGACAGTGGCGGATGCGGCGAGTGTGAAGCTGCCCAAGCGCATCCCCTATCACATCGCAATGGAGCTGTTGCTGACGGGACGCTGGTTTGACGCGGCCGAAGGCAAGGGCTGGGGTCTGATCAACGAGGTGGTGCCGGCGGAACATCTGATGGGTCGCGCATGGGAGCTGGCGCGGCTGCTCGCCTCTGGTCCGCCGCTGGTCTATGCCGCGATCAAGGAGATCGTGCGCGACGCGGAGGATGCGAAATTTGCCGATGCGATGAACAGGATCACCAAGCGGCAGCTGCGCAGCGTTGATACGCTTTATGCCTCGGACGACCAGCTGGAGGGCGCGCGCGCCTTTGCCGAGAAGCGCGATCCGGTCTGGCGCGGCGAATAGGGCGTTTGCCATTGCGCGGTAGTTGCGCTTATCTGATCCCCGACTTGACCCGTTTAAAAGGTGCGCCGCTGCTATGAATATCCTGTTTGTGCATCAGAATATGCCGGGCCAGTACCGTGAGTTGGTGCAGTGGTTGGCCGCGCAGGGCGGGCACCAGATTTATTTCCTCACCCAGCGCAAGAACCTGCCAAAAATCGCAGGCGTCGAGGGGCGTGTTTATAAAACGCACCATCTGCCCAAGAAAGACGCCTATGGCCTCAGCAAGGTGTGGGAGGAAGCGACCGGTGCGGGTTTTGGCGCAGCGATCGCGGCCAAGCAGATCGAGCGTGAGGAAGGGTTCAAGCCCGACATTATCGTGGGCCATGCCGGCTGGGGGGAGCTGACGTTCTTCAAGCAAATCTGGCCTGACGTGCCGATCATCGGGTTCTTTGAATATTACTACCGGCTGCACGGCGGCCCTGTGAATTTCGATACAGAAGAGCCGGTGAACGAACACACGCCCTTTTTGCTGCACGCGCGTAATGCAGTTCCCAATGCCAATATTATGACGGTTGATCGCGGCCTTAGCCCGACAGTCTGGCAGCGCGATTGTTTCCCACAGCTGATGCATCCTAAGATTTACGTCTGTCACGACGGTATCCGCACGGATAAACTGCGGCCGGACCCCAAAGCGACGCTAAAGCTGGGGCGGATCGACACGCCCATCGGGTGCGACGACGAGATTATTACCTACATGGCGCGCAATCTGGAACGGATGCGGGGCTTTCACCAATTTATGCGTGCGCTGCCGGATATTCTGGCCGCACGGCCCAATGCGCGGGTGCTGGTGATCGGCGGCAACGAGGTGTCTTATGGCGCAAAAAGCAAGAACCCCGGCGGGCTACGCGCCGAGATGGAGGCCGAGGTCGGCGACCGCGTCGATTGGAGCCGTGTGCATTTTCTGGGGCAGGTGCCCTACGACGATTATTGCAAGATCATCCAGATCAGCCGTTGCCACATCTACATGACGATGCCCTTTGTGCTGTCATGGTCGTTGCTGGAAACGATGTCGATGGAAGCGACCATTGTTGCCTCGGACGTGGCACCGGTGCGTGAGGCCGTGACACATGGCAAAACCGGGCTACTGGTGGATTTTCACGATCCTGCCGCCCTTGCGCAGCAGGTGATCGAGGTGGCAGCGCAGCCTGAAAAATTTGCCCATCTGGGCAAGGCCGCGCGCAAGCATGTGGTCAAGGAATACGACTTTCTCACGAAATGTCTGCCGATGCATCTGTCCGAGATGAACGCGCTACTGCCGGACGACAAGCAGATCAAACTACCTGACTGAGGACTGCGTCCTAGTTCCCCGCGAGGTTCACCAGACCGAAGCCCGAGCCGATCAGCCCCACAACGACCCGCGCGCTGGTGACCGGGCTTTCGGTGGCCAGCACCAGATCGCCGGAGTTGATGTAGAAATTGCGCGCAGAAAACAGCCCGTCCGAGGTCGTAAGGTCGATGGTGAACACGACACGTTCATGGCGCGGCCCGCGCTGGCCCGCGCGTAATGCAGATGCGGGGTATTCCCGCAGGATCAGCACCCCTTGGGGGTTGGCGCGTGTGTCGTTCACACCGCCGACGATGGCCAGCGCATCCAGTGCCGAAACCCGCGCGCGGTTAAAGCCGAACTGGCTTTCTTTGCCCGCAGCCCCGAGCGAGAGGAAATAGCGGTTGTCCTCTTCCACGATGATGCGGTCGCCGCCTTTCAGGCGCGTGTCCAGTTTGGAGTTGTCGAACAGTCGGCTGAGCGAGGTGCGATAGGTTTTGTGACCGCGCACCAGTTTGACCTGCGGGTTCGTCAGCGCATCGCGAACCCCGCCCGAGGCCGAAATCGCGGCAAGCACGGAAAAATCCTGATCGGGGAGTTTGACATTGCCGGGTCTGTTGACGCCGCTCACGACATCGACGGAATTTGTCCGCCCTTCGGACATAGTCAGCTGGACCTGCGCGCCGGGTGCGATGTTTTCAAGCTGTCGCTGCAACAACTGGCGCGCACTATCGGGAGAGCGGTCTGCCACGCGGACCTTGCCAACGTAGGGTAAAAAGATGGACCCCGACGAGGAGACGCGCAAGTCCGACAGGTTTGTGCTGCGCTGGCCAGGTCCAAGCAGCAGCGAGTTTTCCGCGCTGTCCCAGATTACGACGTTCAGCGTGTCACCCGGCCGGATGATCTGCGCGCCCGAGCCGTGGCTGTGGGGTAGCCAGCTGTAGTGGCGCGTGCCCGTCGTGGGCCATTCTTTTACGCTGGGCAGGAAAGCTTTTGTCACGGGATAGACGGCGAAATCTGCCTCGGGCTGGTCGGCGCCTTTGGTGATTTCAGCCTGAATTGCCGCCCCGCGCGGCAGCGTCCCGCAGGCCGCCATGCCAAAGCACAGCGCGACAAGAAGCATGCATTTCGTCAGTTTGCCCATCGGAGTAACCACCACTCTCGTTTTTCAACCTTTGAAACGACCCTGACAAAGGCTGCTTTTGGTTGGAAATATTATGCGGGCAAGATACTGCATGGTCGCATGAGGTCAATCGTTACAACAGCAAACACGTCAGTTTACGCGCCCGCAGTGGGCGGAAAAAGGGGATGTTCGGGGCACGCGCCCCCGCGCCAATTCCGTGCGTCATGGCGGCTGGTGTGCCAAAATAGGGCTGTGGGGGCGCAATTACCGTCCCGAATACGAAAAATCGTGTGGTTTGCGCGGGTATATCCAACTGCGGCAGATGAGTCACAGTTTTACAGGTGCGGGGTGTCGCGATGACGTGGCGCAAGCGTATTTTCGATGTGTTTTTTGCCTGTCTGCTGGTTGTGGTCCTGGGGCCGGTGATCGTGGCGTTGGTTGTCTATGTCTATCTCAAGCAGGGGCGACCGCTGTTTTATGTGGCCGAGCGGATGAAAACACCGGAGCAGTCCTTTGGTTTGATCAAGTTCCGCACAATGAGCGTCGTTGAAGAGGATCAGGGCGTTTCGGGCGCGCATAAAGCATCGCGCGTGACGCCTGTGGGTGCGCGTCTGCGTTCAAGACGGCTGGACGAGTTTCCGCAGCTTTGGAATATTCTCAAGGGGGATCTGTCGTTTGTCGGGCCGCGCCCGCCATTGCGCGAATATGTTATGCGGTTCCCCGATGTATACGACGAGGTTCTCAAATCGCGGCCCGGCGTAACCGGGCTGGCGACGATCCGGTTTCACAAACACGAAGAAAACCTGCTGTCGCGTTGTACCACAGCCGCGCAGACCGATGATGTCTATTGCCGGATTTGCGTGCCGCGTAAGGCAAAGCTGGATATGATTTACCAACGCCACCAAAGCATCTGTTATGATTTTGATCTGGTGTTCCAGACCATCGCCAACCTGTTTCAACGCAAAACCAGATAACAGGCAAAGCCCCGCCGCTGTCGAGCAACTATTAGGTTTCTGTGTAGAATCACGTTAATATACTGGGCGAAACAGACGCCACTATAACTTTTGACGGGTTTCATAAAATATTAACCGTTGCATCGTTTGTATAAACGGATCAAGCCGGCGCAGGACGTGCCGCATTCAGGACTGGGTATGCTAGGGTTTATTCGCTCTCTCAATAAGCAGCAGAAAAGCATTTTCATGTTGTCGCTTGATTCTGTGCTGATGGTGCTGGCGCTTGTTTTTGCCTTTGCCGCGCTGGAACTGCCGGGCGGTCTGGTGGAAAACATGCGCGGCTATATGCTGCTGCTGCCTTATATGCTGTTCGTGACGGTCGGTGTTTCCTACTGGCTTGGTATCCATGAAATTCAGGTCAGCGCCTATGAGGCGGGATCGGTTGGATTGACGGCTGTCCATGCGATTTTACTGACTATCGCGTCGATTGTTTTCTCGGATATTGCGCGGCTCAACCTGCCGGTCGGGCTGCATATGATTTTCGGCATCGTCTTTTTCTGCTTTGCGGTGGTCAGCCGCGCTGCCGCGTTGCAACTGGTGCTGGCGGTCTACCGCTATTCCAGCCACCGCACGCGGGTTCTTATCTATGGCGCGGGGGCGACGGGCTCGCAGCTTGTCTCTGCGCTGCGGGGGCACGAGAATATCGAGGCGGTCGCATTTGTGGATGATAACAAAGGCTTGCAGGGGTTGCGCGTGCAGCGGTTGCATGTCTACCCCCCGCTGAGCATTGCGAAAGTTGTGCGTGAACACCAGATCGACCGTGTGTTGCTGGCGCTCCCCTCCCTCAGCCGGAACAAGCAGGCGCAGATCGCGCGGCGGTTGGAAAACATGGGGTTGGAGGTGCAGACGCTGCCCTCGTTTGCGCAGCTGATCGGGGAGGACACGCTGGTCAACAAGCTGACACCGGTTTCGGCAAAAAGCTTTTTGGGGCGGGCCGAGATCGAGAATCCGCTGGGCACCGCGCGGTCAAGCTATAAAGACAAGGTCGTGCTGATTTCGGGGGCCGGCGGTTCCATCGGATCAGAGCTGTGCCGACAGGTAATCGAGGCGGGTCCCCGCAAGCTGATCCTGTTCGAGTTGAGCGAGCTGGGCCTGTACACAATCGAAATCGAGCTGCGCAACATCATCGAAAGCGAGGGTCTGGAGATCGAGCTGGTTCCGGTCTTGGGATCTGTCACAGACAGTCGTCATGTGCGCAAGCTGCTGGCAACGCAAGGCGTGCAGATCGTTCTGCATGCCGCCGCCTATAAACATGTGCCGCTGGTCGAGGCAAATCCGCTGACGGGTCTGGTCAACAACGTCTTTGGCACACAAACACTGGCAGAACAGGCGGCCCAGGCGGGGGTTGAACGGTTCATGCTCATCTCCTCGGACAAGGCGGTGCGCCCGACAAATGTGATGGGCGCGTCAAAGCGACTGGCCGAACTGGTGGTGCAGCAATTGGCCCAACGTGTCGCGGCAAAGGGCAGTGGAACCGTCTTTTCGATGGTGCGCTTCGGCAATGTTCTTGGCTCGTCCGGGTCTGTCGTGCCGCTGTTTCAGGACCAGTTGCGCAGGGGCGGCCCGCTGACCGTGACCGATAAAGGGGTCGAGCGGTATTTCATGACTGTGCAGGAGGCCGTGCAGCTGGTGTTGCAGGCCTGCGGGATGAGCCGCGGCGCCGAGATTTTCGTGCTCGACATGGGGAAACCCGTGCCGATCCTGTCATTGGCGTATCAGGTGATCGAGAGTGCGGGATTGACTGTGCGCGATGCCGATAACCCTGACGGAGACATCGAAATCGCCATCACCGGTTTGCGTGCAGGTGAAAAAATGTCCGAGGAGCTGACGTTGTCCGGTGAAATGCTGGGCACGAGCTACCCCAAAATCTTTATGGCGGACGAAGAAGGACTGTCGCAGATCGAGATCGCGGCTGCCTTGCGCCGCCTGCGTGAGGCGTTCGTCGCCAGCGACGAGGACATGGCCCGCGAGGTCGTGCGCCAGTGGGTCGAAGGGCCCGTCAAAGTGGCGGAGGCCGTCGAGGCGTCCTGACCCAAGGCCGCAGAATTGTCACGCAATGCGCAATTTCGCTCATGGTATGGCGGGCTGTGTTGTGCTTTGGCGTTATGACGTGCTTTAGATATGGGATGAAAGTCCCGGACAGAGAGCAGAATATGATCCGACTTCTTGCAAAAACCACGTTGAGTGCGGCGCTGCTGTGCTCTGCCGCAGTCCTTCCTTCCGCACTTGTTGCGCAGGATGTGGACGGTATTTTTGACGTGCCTGACCGGCCGACCCTTAACTTTTACGGCGTGCCGGGTTTGATTGATATGCCTAGCGCGGAAATGTTGCCGGATGGGCAAGTCGCTGTTGGTGTGTCCTACTTTGGCGGGCAGACCCGTACAACGCTCACGTTTCAGGCGACCCCGCGCATTCAGGCCAGCTTTCGCTATGTGGGGATTCAGGACGCGACATTCAGCAGTTTCGACACTTACCGCGACCGCAGTTTCGATGCACGCTTTCTGCTCAGGTATGAGGGTAAATATTTGCCTGCCGTGACGGTGGGTTTGCAGGATTTTGCAGGCACTGGCATTTATGCGGGTGAATTCGTCGCGGCAACCAAGACGTTTTCAGGCGCGCGCATCCCGGGCGAGGTCAAAGCGACCGTGGGTCTGGGCTGGGGCCGTTTGGGCAGTTCGGGTGCGATCGGCGCACCGTTCGGCAGCAACCGCCCCAGTTTTGCCGCTGGTTCGACCGGTGGGGAATTGTCGGCGGATCAGTGGTTTCGCGGTGAGGCGGCCCCTTTTGCGGGCATTGAATGGAACGTCAACGACAGGCTAGGCCTAAAGGCCGAATATAGCTCCGATGCCTATTTGACCGAAACGGGCAGCAACATCTTCGAGCGCAAATCGCGGCTGAATTTCGGCGCAGAGTATCAGGTCAATGATGCTGTGCGCCTTGGCGGCTACTACCTTTACGGTTCCGAGATCGGCGTGAATGTTCAGGTCCAGTTCAACCCGAAACGCCCTGTGGCGCCGTTGCGTATGGCGGCCCCTGCACCTTATGTTTTGCGCCCCTCACGCCAGTCAAATCCTGCATTATTCGAAGAAAGTTGGGCAGCGTCCACCAGCGAGGCCTCTGCCGATGTGCGCGATGCGCTGATCCCCGCATTCGAGAAGGAAGGTTTTGTACTGGTCGAGGCGCGTACAAGTGCGAACACCACCGAGGTCCGGTATCGCAACAACCGCCACCGCGCGACAACGATTTCGGTTGGCCGGGTTGCACGGATTCTGGCACGCACGCTACCTTCCTCGGTCGAGACATTCCGCATTGTGCCCGTTGTTGAAAACCTTGCCCAGTCCACTGTTGTTTTACGCCGCTCCGATCTGGAAGCGTTGGAAACGGATCCGAATGCCTCTGACGCATTGTTGGCAGTGGCAGGCATCACCTCGGCCACGCCAAACCTGGCTGGCAGTGCGCGCAACGAAGCGCTGTTCCCCTCGTTCAAATGGTCACTTGGCCCCTATTTGGCGCAACAATTGTTCGACCCTGACAAACCCTACCGCGTCGATGCGGGCTTGCAGTTGGATGCGTCCTATTCGCCTGCGCCGGGCTGGACGATTGCGGGTCAGGTGCAGCAGCGGCTCACGGGGTCTATTGCCGATGATGGCGGGGTGAGCACGTCACTGTTGCCGGCCGTGCGCACGGATGCGCGGCAATATTCACGCGGTGGCGATACAATTTTGCAAAACCTCTATGTGAACCGCCAATGGAAACTGTCGCCCGATGTTTATGGCCGCGTCACTGCCGGCTATCTTGAGCGGATGTTTGGCGGTGTGTCCGCCGAAGTCCTGTGGAAGCCGGTCGCGAGCCGTCTGGCCCTCGGGGTTGAGGCGAATTACGTCAAGCAGCGTGCATTTGACGATGCGTTCGGGTTTCGGGATTACAGCATCGCGACGGGCCATGCCTCGGCCTATTATGCGCTCAACAACGGCTACACTGCGCAGTTGGATGTCGGGCGCTATCTGGCAGGCGATGTCGGCGCAACAGTCACGCTGGAGCGGGAGTTTCAAAACGGCTTCAAGGTCGGCGGATTCTTTACCCTGACTGATGCGAGCGCCATTGAATTTGGCGAAGGCTCGTTCGACAAGGGCATCACATTTTCCGTGCCACTGGATTGGTTGATCGGCCAACCCGACAGGCGGAACCGTTCGATCACCGTGCGTCCTGTAAGGCGTGACGGCGGCGCGCGTCTCAACGCGCCGGGCCGGTTGTACGAGCAGGTTCGTTCGGGCCACCGCGCAGATCTTGTCGGGAACTGGTCTGGAGTTTGGGAATGATGAAACTGGTGAAACGCAGCGCATGCGCTGTTGCAATCGCAGGTTTGCTGGCCGCCTGTAGCTCTGAGCAGCCTGAAGGCGTAAATCTGGGCAAGCTGTTGGTCGGTACTGTCAAAGGGGCTGCGGCCGTACGCAAGGCCGGTCCGGCGCAAAAGATTACAGTCACGCCTGCGATGGTCGCCAATACCAAGGTGGCGGCACTTCAGGTCAACCCCGAGGCATTTGGCGGCAGTGATTTCCTCAGAAGGGTCACAATTCGGCGTGATTCGCGAAATGGGGACGTGGAAATCTGGCAATCCTCGGACAATGCGCATATTTTTTTACGCGAAGGCGTGGTTGTGGGCACTCGTGGTGTGGGTAGTGACATAATTGCTGCAGATGCATCCTATACCCAGCGCGCGTTGAAGACAGGGAAAAGCACCAGTGGTTTGCGCCGTTTTACGGTCTCCGACGGGGATGTGACAACGACAAAGATGCAATTCAGTTGCGAAATCCGCAACCTCGGCGGTGAAAAAATTATCATTGCAGATCAATCGTTTAACACGGTTCACATGCGCGAAAATTGCGTGGGTGGTCCGGGGGGCGATAAGGTTTTGCGCAACGAATATTGGGTACATATGCCAACAGGCAAGGTACGCAAATCAAGGCAGTGGGTAGGACCCCGTGCCGGCTATTTTGAGCTGATATTGCTCAAAAGCTGAGTATTCAGGCAACAAGTGGCGTAACATCGCCACCTTACGCATTGGATACTGACAATAGGATTGAGATATCAATCACAATCCTATATTCGACAACTGAGCGGGGTTTTCCCCCCAACGACTTCGCAAACTTAGGAATTTAGATATGTTCAAGACACTCTCGATCGCAGCACTCATCTCCGCAACAGCAACAGCATCCTTTGCTGGCTCGTTGAACAACGCACCAACACAGGAAGTCATCAACACAGTTGACGAATTCATTGCAGCGCCAGCAGGCAGCAGCGGTTCCAGCTCCGGGATCGGTGTTCCAGCAATCGTTGGTGGTGTTGTTGCAGCCGTTGCAATCGGCGCACTGATCGCCAACAGCGACAGCGACGATGACTCCGGCGACGACGACTAAGCTCTACTGGTATCGACCGGAACGGCCTCTCCTTTTGGAGGGGCCGTTTTCGTTTGTAATGGCGGGTTCCTGTAAAGGTTAGGTGATGGACAAGCGTTTGTTGTGTTTCGGTTTCGGCTTTAGCGCCCGCGCGCTTGCGGCACGTCTGGTGCCCGAAGGCTGGCACATCGTTGGCACCACCCGCGACGCGGACAAGATGCCTGCCATTGCCGCCAGCGGGGTCGAGCCTGTTTTGTGGCCGGGTACCGCAGTGCACGATCTGGTGGCGGAGTTTCCCAATATTCTGCTATCAGCTGGTCCCACTGCCCAAGGGGATCCCGTTCTGGCGGAATTGCGCGATACCTTTGCGCAGGCTGCGCCGCATCTGCGGTGGCTTGGCTATCTGTCGACCACGGGCGTCTACGGGGACCATCAGGGCGGCTGGGTCGATGAGCAAAGCGCGCTGACCCCCGCCACCAAACGCGGGCAGGCGCGCGTCACCGCCGAGGCGGCGTGGCAGGCAATCCCCGGTTTGCCGCTGCATATTTTCCGGCTTGCGGGTATTTACGGCCCCGGCCGTGGTCCCTTTGCAAAAGTACGCAGCGGAACGGCACGGCGCATCATCAAACAGGGGCAGGTGTTCAGCCGTATCCATGTTGACGATATCGCGTCCGGGCTGGACCTGTCGCTGGCCACCCCGCAACCGGGTGCTGTGTATAATATGTGTGACGATGATCCTGCGCCGCCACAGGACGTGATCGGCCACGCGGCACAGCTGTTGGGCTTGCCCGTACCCCCCGCGATCCCCTTTGAGGAGGCGGACCTGACCCCGATGGCGCGCAGTTTTTACGCCGAGAGCAAGCGCGTGCGCAATGACCACCTCAAGCAATCGCTGGGCTGGGCGCCGCTGTATCCCGATTACCGCAGTGGTCTGGCCGCGATGCTGGCCCAATCGGCGGAAGACTGACGCGCGTTAATATCGCCGACTAATCCTACCTTGTTGCGATGCATGGGACGGGTCATATAGACGGCAGCAGCCAGACCGGAGCGCCTCGCATGTCTTTTACCCGAAAACTGACGAACATCATTGAATCGCCGCGCGTGCGGAATGCGATCCTCGGGGTGATCCTGTTTAATGCGGTTATTTTAGGGATGGAAACGTCCAAGCCGATTATGGCCCGCGCGGGAGAGTTGATCCTGCTACTCGACAAACTGTGCCTTGCGATTTTCGTAGCCGAACTGGTGGCGAAACTGGTGGCCTATCGTGGCCGGTTTTTCCGCGATGGCTGGAACATCTTTGATTTTATCATTGTCGGTATTTCGCTGGTGCCGGCTGCACAGGGGTTCTCGGCGCTTCGGGCGCTGCGGATTTTGCGGGTGCTGCGGATCGTGTCTGTTGCCCCCAACCTGCGCCGCGTGGTCGAAGGATTCGTGACCGCACTGCCCGGCATGGCCTCGGTTTTTATGTTGATGGCGCTGATCTTTTACATTGCGGCTGTGATGGCAACCAAACTGTTCGGCAACTCCTTTCCCGAATGGTTCGGCACGCTTGGCAGCTCCGGCTATTCGCTATTCCAGATCATGACGCTTGAGAGTTGGTCAATGGGTATCGTACGCCCCGTGATGGAGATCTACCCGCTGGCATGGATGTTCTTTGTGCCCTTCATCATGGTCACGACATTTGCGGTCGTGAACTTGTTGGTCGGTCTGATTGTGAATTCGATGCAGGACGCGCATCAGGAGGAATCAGTGGCCAACACAGATGCCTACCGCGAGGGCATCCAGACAAAGCTGGACACGCTAGAGGCCAAACTGGACGCGTTGATCGCCACCCGTAAGCAATAGGCTTCAGGCGCTTTGTGCGCCGATCTGTGCGATGCCCAGTGTATCCAGAACCTTTGCTTCGATCTGTGCGGCGTTCATGCCGGCGACTGCGTACATATCCGCTGGGCTGGCCTGATCAATGAACGTATCGGGCAGCACCATCGAGCGGTATTTCAGCCCAGTGTCGAACACGCCGTTCTCTGCCAGCAGCTGTGCGACATGGCTGCCGAATCCACCGATGGCCCCTTCTTCCACGGTGATCAACGCCTCGTGATCCCGCGCAAGCGCAAGGATCATGTCGCGGTCCAGCGGCTTGGCAAACCGGGCGTCTGCAATGGTGGGCGTGATGCCTTTCGCCTGTAGGGCTTCAGCCGCTTTTTCGACCTCTTCCAGACGTGTGCCAAAGGACACGATCGCAATGCGGCTGCCTTGTGCAATCATCCGCCCCTTTCCGATTTCGAGGGGTATGCCGCGCTCCGGCATCTCGACGCCGCGCCCTTCGCCACGCGGAAAGCGAAAGGCGATCGGTCCTGCATCATGCGCCGCAGCTGTGGCGACCATGTGCTTCAGCTCTGCCTCGTCGGCAGCGGCCATCACGACGAACCCGGGCAGATTGGCAAGGTATGCAATGTCGAATGATCCCGCATGTGTGGCCCCGTCCGCCCCGACCAGTCCGGCACGGTCGATGGCAAAGCGCACGGGCAGCCGCTGGATCGCCACGTCATGCACGACCTGATCGTACCCGCGTTGCAGGAATGTGGAATACATCGCGCAAAACGGCTTCATCCCGCCTGCGGCCAGCGCAGCAGAAAAAGTAACACCATGCTGTTCCGCAATGCCCACATCGAAACAGCGCGACGGGTGGCGATCCATGAACTGGCTCAGGCCCGTACCGTCCGGCATCGCGGCGGTGACGGCGCAAATCTTGTCGTCCTCGGCGGCGAGCTCCAGCATGCTTTGGGCAAAGACATTCGTGTAGCTGGGCGCGTTGCTGGGTGTTTTCTTTTGCTCGCCGGTGATGACGTTGAACTTGGCCGTGGCATGCCCCTTGTCGCGCGCTTCCTCGGCGGGGGCATAGCCCTTGCCCTTTTTCGTCATCACATGGATCAGGATCGGCCCCGTCGCGCGGGATTTGACCGTGCGCAGCACTGGCAACAGCTGGTCCAGATCATGCCCGTCGATCGGCCCGAGATACGAGAATCCCAGCTGTTCGAACAGGGTGCCGCCAACGGTCATCCCCTTGAGCATGTCTTTCGCGCGTTTGGCCCCTTCGCGGAAGGGATAGGGCAGCAGGCTCACGGCGCCTTTGGCTGCGGATTTGAGATCCTGAAACGGCTCCTCCGCGTACAACCTGCTGAGGTAGGCGGACATGGCGCCGACGGGCGGTGCAATGCTCATCTCGTTGTCGTTGAGGATCACGATCATGCGCTTTTTCAAATGACCCGCGTTGTTGAGCGCCTCATACGCCATGCCGGCGGACATGGACCCATCGCCGATCACCGCAATCGCATCACCAAGCCCCTCAGGGATGACCCCGCCCAGATCACGGGCAACAGCAAACCCCAACGCCGCGGAAATAGAGGTGGAACTATGCGCAGCGCCAAACGGATCATAGGGGCTTTCGCTGCGTTTGGTGAAGCCGCTCAGCCCGTTCTCCATGCGCAGGGTGCGGATACGGTCGCGGCGTTCTGTCAGGATTTTGTGGGGATAGCATTGGTGGCCCACGTCCCAGATGATCTTGTCCCGCGGGGTGTCGAAAACAGCGTGCAGGGCGACTGTCAGCTCGACCACGCCCAACCCTGCACCCAGATGCCCGCCTGTCACAGAGACGGCCGAAATCGTCTCGCTGCGCACCTCATGGGCCAGTTGCACCAGCTCGGGGTCGGTGAGGGACTTCATGTCGGCAGGCCGGTTGATCCGGTCCAGCAGTGGCGTCTTGGGCGTATCGTTCATCGTGGTGTCCCTAGTTTTTGCGCGCCACGACAAATTGTGCCGCCTCGCGCAGAATGTCTGCATCCGTCCCATAGCCCGACAGAATGTCGCAGGCGCTGTCGACCAGATGTTTTGCCTGTGCCTTGGCCCCGTCAATGCCCAGCAGGGATACGAACGTCGCCTTACCCGCTGTGGCGTCCTTGCCGACGGCTTTACCGACAGTGGCGGCATCCCCCTCGATATCCAAAATATCATCAGCGATCTGAAAGGCCAGTCCAAGGTCGCGGGCATACTGTCCCAGTGCGGTCGTATCGGCTTGCGCCATGCGCGGACCGGCTGTGGCGGCCCATTCGATCAAGGCACCCGTCTTGCCCGCCTGCAGGGTTTTGATCTGCGCCAGATCCAGCGGTTCTTTTGCGGTCTCCGCAGCAATATCGAGGGCCTGCCCGCCAACCATCCCGCGCACGCCGGCAGCATGGGCCAGTGTCTGCACCAGCTCGATCCGTGCCTCATCGCAACACTGCGCGCGCGTCACCAGATCAAAGGCCAGCGTTTGCAGCGCGTCGCCTGCCAGAACTGCGGTTGCCTCGTCCCAGCGGCGGTGGACTGTGGGCTGTCCGCGCCGCAGATCGTCATCATCCATGCAGGGCAGGTCATCATGGACCAGCGAATAGGCATGCAGCGCCTCGATCGCGCCCGCAGCGGGGGCCGCGGCCTCCGGCCTAAGCCCGTGCAACCGCGCAGTCTCGATCACCAAAAAAGCACGCAAACCCTTGCCGCCCACACTGGCATACAGCATGGCCTCGCGCACAGGCCCGTCGGTGTTGGCCAGCGCGGCAGTGATCTGCCCTCCGGCAGCCTGTCCCGCCTCCAGCAAAGCTTGCGCAAACGGGCGCACCCCTACAGCCCTTCGACCGGCTTTAGCCCCGCTGGGGTACCATCCGCGTCCAGCGTGATCGCTGCGACCTTCTCTTCCGCCTCTTTCAATTTCGCCTCGCAACGCGCCTTTAATAACGCGCCCCGCTCATACAGCGAAATGCTCTCGTCCAGCGGAACATCCCCCCGCTCCAGTTTGCCCAAAACAGTTTCCAGTTCCGCCATGGCAGCTTCAAAGCTCATCTCGCCAATCTCTGTATCGCTCATACGCATCTCTCTCGTCACAGGTTTGCCAGACCATAGGCCCCGCGTTCGCGCATGACCAGCAGCCCGCCGCAGCAAATTCCTATTTTCTCTGACGCAAAATACTCCGGGGGAATCAGCCCGTCAGGGCTGATGGGGGCCGGCCCCCGACACCGCCTGTTAGTCAGGCGTCAGCATATATCCTGCACCGCGCACGGTTTGCAGATATTGCGGCTGTTTCGGGTCGCTCTCGATTTTCCGGCGCAGGCGGGTGATTTGCACATCGACGGCGCGTTCTTGCGCCTGCCCGCGGTCCCGGCCCAGCTCCTCGACCAGGTTCGCACGGCTCAACGCCTCGCCCGGTTTTGCCGCAAAAATCTTCATCAGCTGGATTTCGGTAGCGGTCAGGCGCACCAGCTCCTCGCCCTGCCACATCTCGCCGCGCTCGATGTCATAGCGGATAGGCCCCAGCGTCATCACCTTGGGCGCTGTATCCTGCGGGGCGGCGTCGGGCATGCGCCGCAGAATCGCGTTAATTCGCAGCAACAGCTCTTTAGGCTCGAACGGCTTGGCAAGATAATCATCGGCGCCGGCCTCCAGCCCCTCGATCCGGTTGTCCGTCTCGCCCTTCGCCGTGAGCAGCAGGATCGGTGTGACCAGTGTTTCGCGCAGGGCACGGGTCAGGCTCAGCCCGTCTTCGCCGGGCATCATCACATCCAGAATGATCATGTCGAATTCCAGCCCCGTGAGGATGCGCCGCGCATGGGCAGCGTCACGTGCGGCAGTCACCAGAAATCCCTGACGCATCAGGAATTTTTGCAACAAGGTGCGAATCCGCTCGTCGTCATCGACAATCATCAGGTGTGCGTCAGGCGCGCTCATGTCGTGCTATCCGTCAGGCGGGCGTAGCTTTTGCGCATTTCACCGTCCATCATTGCCTCCAGTACGGTGCGGAACCCTGCCACCGCTTCCGGCCCTGCGTCGCGGTAGGCCGCGCGCATCCGTGCGCGTTGCGCGTCCGAGAGTGTCTGTTCCAATGTGCGCCCCGCTGCCGTGAGGTTAAGATGCCGCTCGCGCTTGTCCATGCGCCCGACCTTGCTTTCTACCAGACCATCCGCGATCAGCGTGCGCAATACACGGTTCAGCGATTGCTTTGTGACACCAAGCAGACTGAGCAGGTTGTTGACGGTCGTCTGGGGCGCGCGACCGATAAAATGCAGGGCGCGGTGGTGCGCGCGTCCGTAAGCCATGTCGCGCAGAATCCTGTCAGGGTCGGCGGTGAAGCCACGGTAGGCGAAAAACATCGCCTCGATCCCCTGCCGCAACTGTTCGTCGGTCAGAAACAGCAGCGCTTCGCCGCTGGAGGGGCTGGAGGGGCGCCGGTCCATAAATACCTCACGAAGGTTTGTTGCCGTGCCAGTAGTAAGTCAGTGTTGTTGACACTCCAACCCCGAAAGGGTACGCCGAGCCAAGTTTTGCGTAACTATATGTCGTGTCTGGCTATATGTGCGCAATAACTGAAAATTTCAGACGAATTCGGGAAGGGATTAAAATGGCCGGTGGATATGATGACCGCGATGGGCACATCTGGATGGACGGGAAGATGGTCCCGTGGCGCGACGCGAATGTGCATGTGTTGACCCATGCGATGCACTATGCCTCCTCGGTGTTCGAGGGGGAGCGGGCCTATAACGGCAAGATTTTCAAAAGCCGTGAGCACTCCGAGCGGCTCAAACGCTCTGCCAAGATGATTGATTTTGAAGTTCCCTACACCGTCGACGAGTTGGAGGCGGCCAAGACCGAAGTCCTTGCGGCGTCGGGTTTGCAAGACGCTTATGTGCGTGCAATCGCGTGGCGCGGCGCGGGGGAGGATATGGGCGTGGCATCGGCAAAAAACCCGGTGCGGGTCGCGATTGCCGCGTGGGAATGGGGCGCATATTACGGCGATGCAAAAATGAAGGGTGCCAAGCTCGACATCTCCAAATGGAAACGCCCCAGCCCCGAGACAATTCCGAGCCATGCCAAGGCGGCAGGCCTCTATATGATCTGCACCATGTCCAAACACGCGGCCGAGGCCAAGGGCTGCTCGGATGCGATGATGTACGATCACCGCGGCTATGTCGCCGAGGCGACGGGGGCCAACATCTTTTTCGTCAAGGACGGTGAGGTGCACACACCCGATCCCGACTGCTTTCTCAACGGCATCACGCGGCAGACAGTGATCGGGATGTTGCGCGATCGGGGCATCACCGTGCATGAGCGCCATATCATGCCAGAGGAGCTGGCCGGTTTCGAGCAATGCTGGCTTACCGGAACGGCGGCAGAGGTGACTCCGGTCGGCCAGATCGGGGATCATATGTTCGAAGTGGGTGCCCTGACCCGCGATATCGCGGAAAGCTATGAAAAACTGGTGCGTGCATAACGCGTTAGTTTTGTTGTGCCACCAGCCCGGACATTATCGGGGCTGGTGGCACAGCGGGGCCGCAGGGCCCCGCATACCCTGAATGATTTAGTACAGTGCGACCGGATTGATCATGGCCTGTACGGTGCCCACAATGCGCGGCTGGCCCAGTACGAACATGAATTCGTTGACCCCTTCGCGCAGCAGCGGCCCGACATTCATCGTCTCCAGAATGTAGATGCCGTTTTCCTTGAGCAGGGTGACGTGGCCATAGAAAACCTTGTCGCCCTCGGGTGCGGGGATCGGTTCCAGCCCCCATGTGTCGGCACCAACGGCCATCGGGTTAAGTGACGCAATATACACGGCACCCGCGTTGTTCAGGCCCGGCTCTGCGCCGCCCCAGGCTGCGGGATCTTTTTCCAGCATCCCTTCGGTCCAGCCGGTGTGGAACAGGACGATGTCACCCTCGCGCATTGTGACGCCCTGCGCCTCGGCTGCGGCCTTGATCTCGGCCTCGCCAAAGTGGTCGCCTGCGGCCATGACCTCTACGCCCGCGTGGGCCGCCATATCAAGGATCACGGCGCGGCCTACCAGCGGCGGCACATCGTGGGTTCCCAGCTTGGTCAGGCCGGTAATCGCGCTGATCTCTTTTTCACTATTGCAGTTGTAATAGTAGCCGCCTTCGCCAAGGTGCCCCAGCCCGTCCAGCTGTGAGCCGATGCCGATCCACGTTTGCAGGATGTCGTCGTTATAGTTCCCTTCATAGCCAAAGCCGGACAGCTTTTGCCCGCCTTGCTGGTTGGGTTGTACGACTTGCAGGTTGAGCGATCGGGGCGGGAAGGCAGGCGTGTTCGGCCCGATCGCGATCCCCAAGGGCATGGATTTGCCCTGTTTGATCAGCTTGCTGGCGGCCAGCGTACGTTCCGGTGTAACCAGATTGGCCGAGCCGAGCGTATCCTCCGCGCCCCACTGCCCGGTCGGGGTACAGTCGGCAAGGGCCGCACCGGCCCCCAGCGTCAACCCGAGCCACAGCCCCGTCATTTTTTTCATCAAAGTCATATCAATCCTCCACTATTGGACAGGCGGTCCTCTAGCGGGACGATTCGCCCTGTCTGGAGCTTCAGGCTAGCACGGGTTTCGCATCCTGCGGAAAATTTCAACATACGCATAAGGATGTTTTAGGTGAGCGGGTCAGTAATCGACCCCGCGTTGCGCCTTGATCCCCGCCTTGAACGGGTGCTTTACCTCGGTCATTTCAGTCACCAGGTCGGCGTAATCACACAGCGCGGGCTTTGCGTCGCGGCCCGTCAGGATCACGCCTGTGCGCGCATCGCGCGCCTCAAGGCCCGCAATCACATCCTCGACCGACAGGTAGTCATAGCGCATGGCGATGTTGATCTCGTCCATGACAATCAGGTCATACTCGCCGCTTTGCATCATCTCGCGGCCCTTGGAAAAGGCGGCTTGCGCCGCGGCGATGTCGCGGTCCTTGTCTTGTGTGTCCCATGTGAACCCTTCGCCCATCGTGTGCCACGTCACCTCGCCCAGACGGTCGAAAAACTGCCGCTCGCCGGTTTTCCACTTGCCCTTGATGAATTGCACAACACCGACCTTTTGCTTCCAGCCCAGGGCCCGCACGATCACGCCGAAGGCGGAGGATGATTTACCCTTGCCCGCACCGGTGTGCACCAACACCAGACCCTTGTCGGGGTCTTGCAGCTCTGACACGCGTTTGCGCTGGGTGGCCTGCCGTTCTTGCATTTTCTGTTTGTGATCGTCGGTCATGGAATTTCCCTAGTTTGGAGTGCCGGAGGGCGCTGTGCCGGGTTTGGATTTGCTGCGGTCCAGCCCCAACTGCCGTTCGCGCCATATGATCAGCACACCACCGGCAATGACAAGGGCGGCACCCGTCAAAATCGCGGCAGTGGGCGCTTCGCCAAAGGCGAACCAGCCGATCAGCATGGCAAAGATCATCGAGGAATAATCAAACGGTGCCAGCATCGAGGCCGTGCCAAAGCGGTAGGAGGAGGTGACCATGATCTGCGCAATCCCGCCGATCAGCCCGGCACAGATGATCAGGGCCAGAATACCCGCACCCGGGGAGGTCCAGGCAAGGGCAGGGAGGGGGACGGCCCAGCCCAGCGGCAGGCTCAGCAAAGAGACCAGTGTCGCGGTCAGCGAAAAGTAGAATACGATGGCAGAGGTGCTGTCGGTCTGGACGAGGCGACGCACATGGATCTGCACCAGCGCGCGCAAAATCGCGGCAGCGAGGATCATCAGCGCGCCGATGCTGGCGGCGTCGGAATAGCTTTGGTTTACCGACAGGCGGGGCGCAATGACGATCATCACGCCGACCAGCCCCAGCGCCACGGCTGACAGACGGATCAGGCGCACCCGTTCCCCCAACAAGAGCGCGGCAAAAAGCACGGTGAATATGGGGGTGGCATAGCCGATTGCCGTAACCTCGGGCAGGGGTAGCAGGGCCAGCCCGCCAAAGGTCAGCACCATCGCGCTGGTGCCGATCAGCCCGCGCCAGACATGGCCCAGAATGTTGTTGGCCTTGAAGCCGTCGTGCAGATGCCCCTGCTGCCACAGCCACAAAACGATCACGGGCATCGCAAACAGCGAGCGGAAAAATACGGCCTGCCCGGGTGGCACGGCATCCGAGGCGGCCTTGATCAATGCGGCCATGACCATGAACAGAAATACCGCACCGGTTTTCAGCGCGATGGCGGTGCCGGGTTTGTGTTGGGTCAGGGGTGCAGACATACCGCGTTCATGCGCCCCCAAGGGCAAAAGCACAAGGCGGCGAACCCGATGCTACCCGATGCTGCCGCGGTTCTCGCCGATCTGGCCACGATGCAGCAGCAGATGGTCAAGGATCACACAGGCCATCATCGCCTCGCCGACGGGAACCGCACGGATGCCCACGCACGGATCATGGCGGCCTTTGGTGATGATCTGGGTCTGCTCGCCCGATTTGGTGATGGTCTGGCGTGTGGTCAGAATGCTCGACGTCGGTTTCACGGCAAAGCGGACAACAATATCCTGCCCCGTGCTGATCCCGCCCAGAATGCCACCCGCGTGGTTGGAGGAGTATTCGGGTTGTCCGTCCGGACCCATGAAAATCTCGTCCGCATTCAGCTCGCCTGTCAGCATGGCGGCAGACATGCCCTCACCGATCTCCACACCCTTCACCGCATTGATGCTCATCATCGCGGCGGCCAGATCTGTGTCGAGCTTGCCGTAGACCGGCGCGCCGATGCCTGCGGGCACATTGCGGGCTGTGACCTCGATGATGGCACCGACGGAGGACCCTGATTTGCGCAGCCCGTCAAGGTACTCGGCCCAGTCGGCTGCGGCCTGTGCGTCGGGCACCCAAAACGGGTTCTGGTCGATTTGCGCCATGTCGCGCACATCGGTTTTATGCGTGCCCATCTGCACCATATAGCCGGTGATTTGCACGTTGGGGGCAATCGCCTTGATCGCCTCGCGGGCCAGCCCGCCTGCGGCCACGCGGCTGGCGGTCTCACGCGCCGAGGATCGCCCGCCCCCGCGATAGTCGCGGATGCCGTATTTCTGGAAGTAGGTGATGTCGGCGTGACCGGGGCGGAATTTTTCCTTGATGTCGCCGTAGTCCTTGGAGCGTTGGTCGGTGTTCTCGATCATCAGCTGGATGGGCGTGCCGGTGGTCACACCCTCGAACACACCTGACAGGATGCGTACCTCGTCCGCCTCGCGGCGCTGGGTAGTGTATTTGTTTTGGCCGGGTTTGCGTTTGTCCAGCCAGTGCTGGATCATCGCGGGTGTGATTGCCACGCCGGGCGGGCAGCCATCGACGGTACAGCCCAGGGCGGGTCCGTGGCTTTCGCCCCAGGTGGTCACGCGGAAAAGATGGCCAAAGCTGTTCATCGACATGGGCGGTGCTCCTTTGTGCCAGCCATATCGGGGGCGCGGCAGTGGCTCAAGCGGTTTTGCCTTGCCAAAGGGCTGTGGTCCTCCTAGGTCTAGCAGCACCTCGGGGGGCCATTGGCTGAGATGTACATCCGTACAGACCCGTAGAACCTGAACCGGTTAACACCGGCGTAGGGAAGGTCTGGATACGATTCCCGCACCTCTCAACGCCGCAATTTGGAGGATGCTATGAAGTATCTCACGTTTGCGACTGCAACACTGGCTGCCACGGCAGCATGGGCCGAGACGCCCGAACTCACCGTTTATACCTACGACAGCTTTGTCAGCGAATGGGGCCCTGGCCCCGCGATTGAAAAGGCATTCGAGGAAACCTGCGCCTGTGATCTGAAAATGGTCGGTCTTGGCGATGGTGCAGCACTTTTGGCGCGGCTCAAGCTTGAGGGCGCGCGCTCGGACGCGGATGTGGTGATGGGGCTGGATACCTCCCTCATCGCGGCGGCCAAGGAAACCGGCCTGTTCCGCGAGACACCTGTCAGCGCCGACTACACGCTGCCAATCGCATGGACCGATACCGTGTTTGCGCCCTATGACTGGGGGTATTTCGCTTTTGTCCATAACAAGGATCTGACCGCGCCTGCGAATTTCAAGGCGCTGGGCGAGAGTGATCTGAAAATCGTCATTCAGGATCCGCGTTCCTCGACGCCGGGTCTGGGCCTGCTGATGTGGGTCAAGGCGGCGTACGGCGATGAGGCCCCCGCGATCTGGGAGGCGATGGCCGACAATGTCGTGACCGTGACAAAAGGCTGGTCCGAGGCGTATGGCCTGTTTCTGGAGGGCGAGGCCGACATGGTGCTGAGCTATACCACCTCCCCCGCCTATCACCTGATCGCGGAGGAAGACGACAGCAAGGCCGCCGCCGCCTTTGAGGAAGGGCACTACATGCAGATCGAAGTGGCAGGTGTGCTGGCGGGCAGTGACCAGCCCGAACTGGCCGAGGCATTCGTGAATTTCATGGTGTCCGAGGCCGCGCAAACCATCCTGCCCACGACCAACTGGATGTATCCTGCCGTGACCCCCGCCGCGGGTCTGCCTGACGGGTTCGAGACGCTGACCGTGCCCGAAAAGGCGCTGCTGATACCGGCGGAGGAGGTGCCGGCGATCAGGGAGGAAGCGCTGGCGGAATGGCTCAAAGCGCTATCAAAATAAGCCGCAAAACGGGGATCAGCGCCGCGGCATGCGTGCTGGCGCTGATCCTTGCCGCGCTGGGCGCTGTGATCAGCCGCGCCGAGGCGGGCGCCGGACTGGGCGCAGCAGACTGGGCCGCGATCCGGTTCACGGTGGTGCAGGCGCTGTGCTCGGCGCTGCTGTCTGTTGTGCTGGCGGTGCCTGTCGCGCGTGCGCTGGCACGGCGGCGGTTTGCGGGCCGCGCCGCGTTGGTCACACTGTTGGGCGCGCCGTTCATCCTGCCGGTGATCGTTGCGGTGCTGGGCCTGCTTGGGGTGTTTGGCCGCAGCGGTTGGGTGAACGACGCCCTTGGCGCGCTGGGTTTGCCGACGGTTTCGATCTATGGATTTCACGGGGTCGTGCTGGCGCATGTATTTTTCAACCTGCCACTGGCCACGCGGTTGTTGCTGCAAGGCTGGCGCGACATTCCGGCAGAGCGGTTTCGCCTGTGCGCGCAGCTGCATCTGACCCCGCGCGCGATGTTCCGCGCTGTGGAATGGCCGATGCTGCGGCAGGTCGTGCCGGGTGCGCTGGCGCTGGTGTTCGTTATTTGCCTGACCAGTTTCGCGGTGGCGCTGACACTGGGGGGCGGTCCGCGTGCCACCACGATCGAGCTGGCGATTTATCAGGCCTTCCGCTTTGATTTCGATCTGGGCCGTGCGGCGCTTTTGTCGCTGGTGCAGTTGGCGCTGGCGGGCAGTATGGCGCTGGTGGCGCTGCGCCTTGTGCCGGTGCTGGCAGTGGGCGGCGGGCTGGACCGCGTGATGCCGCGCTGGGATGCACGCGGCGGCGTGCAGCGGATGCTTGATGGCTGTGTGATCGTGGCGGCCGTTCTGTTTTTGCTGGTGCCGCTGGCGGCGGTCGTGCTGCGCGGCCTGATGGGCCTGCCTGAGATGCCTGGTTCGGTGTTTCAGGCTGCGGGCACCTCGATTGTTGTGGCAGTGCTAAGTATTGTGTTGATGCTGGTGCTGGCCCTGCCGATGGCCGGCTGGATCGTTGGCCGTGCGCGCGGCGGGGTTGAGGCGATTGGCCTGTTGGGTTTGTCCGCTTCGCCGCTGATGATCGGGACGGGGTGGTTCATCCTGATCAATCCCTATGCCGACCCGTTTGATTTCGCGCTGGCTGTGACGGTGTTGGTCAATGCGATGATGGCGCTGCCGTTTGCCCTGCGCATTCTGGTGCCGCCGATGCGCGAGGCGGTGCAGACCTACGGCCGCCTCAGCGCCTCGCTGGGGCTGGGGGGCTGGCGGCTGTGGCGGGTTGTGCTGTTGCCGCGCTTGCGGGCGCAGATCGGGTTTGCCGCTGGTCTGACAGGCGCGCTGTCGATGGGGGATCTGGGCGTGATCGCGTTGTTTGCCGACCCTGATCGTGTGACCCTGCCGCTGCACATGATGCGGCTGATGGGCGCTTACCGGATGGATGCGGCGGCTGGCGCTGCCTTGTTGCTACTGGGGCTGAGCCTGGGAATTTTCTGGCTGTGTGACAAGGGAGGACGCTGGCGTGCTGAAGCTTGAACAGGCGCGGATCGCGCAGGGCGATTTTTCGATGGTGGCGGATTTCACGCTGGTGCCTGCGCGCAAATACGCAGTCATTGGCCCGTCGGGCGCGGGCAAGTCCACGCTGTTGGCGGCGCTGTGCGGCTTTGTCCCGCTGGCGGCGGGGAGGATGTTCTGGGAGGGGCGCGAGATCACAAATGCCGCCCCCGCCGCGCGGCCCATGACCATGCTGTTTCAGGACAACAACCTGTTTCCGCACCTGAGTGTCGAGCAAAACGTAGCCCTTGGCCTGCGGTCTGATTTGCGGCTGGATGCGGGTACGCGCGCGCAGGTTGCGGCGGCGCTGGGGCGGGTCGATCTGGCGCAGTTTGCCCGCGCCAGACCGGGTGATCTGTCGGGTGGACAGCAAAGCCGCGTGGCCCTTGCCCGCGTGCTGGTGCAGGCCCGCCCGCTGGTCCTGCTGGATGAACCGTTTGCCGCACTTGGCCCTGCGTTGCGCAACGAAATGCTGGATCTGGTACAGGATACGGTTGCGCAAACGGATGCCGCGCTGGTGATGGTGACGCACGCCCCCGACGATGTGCGCCGCATCGCGGATGAGGTGATTTTTGTCGAAGGGGGCCGCGCCCACGCGCCCCGGCCGGCGGCGGCCCTGATGGACGACCCGCCCCCCGAACTGCGCGCCTATCTGGGCTGAGGGCGCGCAGGCTCAACTCACAATCGACAGCGCCGCTGCGCCTGCCTCGCGGCCCTTTTCGATAAAATGGGCGCGGTAGACCGCATTGTGATGCGCCGTGTCCTGATACTGGTGGGGGGTCAGGGACACGGACAGGACCGGTACGCCGGTGTCCAACCCCACGCGCATCAGCCCGTCGACCACGGCACTTGCGACAAAATCATGCCGGTAGATGCCACCATCCACGACAAGCGCGGCGCAGATCACCGCGTCATAGTCACCGGTTCTGGCAAGCTGCTGCGCCTTTAGCGGCAACTCGAACGCGCCGGGCACGTCGAAGGCATCTGTTTGCGCGCCGGGGGTTGCTTGCACAAAGCCGTCAAAGGCACGGTCGACGATGTCGGCGTGCCACTGTGCTTTTACAAAGGCGAAGCGGGTGGGGGTGTCGGTCATGGTTCTCTCCTTAGGTTCTAACACTCCACCCAAGGCGATCACAGGCATGCGCCACGCCAAAGGCGCGCCGGTCAACCTGCATTCTCTTTCATCCGGACTATGACCGTCGGCTCCGGCATCTCACCGGATCTGCTGACCAAGCGTATCCGTCAGGATGCGCAAGCGCTCGCGGGCTCGGAGGGTTCCCTCCATACCGCCGGTGGGGAATTTCACCCCGCCCTGAGAATGATGCCAGATTGCCAAGTGCCGCGTGCGTCTGCAATAGCTGATCGTGTCGCAATCAACAGGAGGCCGCCATGCACCCCAATCCGGTGTTTCACGATGCCAGTACGGCGCGCAATATCGCGTTTGCCCGCGCGCGTGCTTTTGGTATTTTGGTCGTAAATGCCGAGGATGGCCCGCACCTGAGCCATATTCCATTCCTGCTCGCCCCTGATGCGAAAACGGTGGACCTGCATCTGGTGCGCTCCAATCCCATTGCGCGGATGGGGGAGGGGCCGTATGTGGCCAAGATCATCGTGTCTGGACCTGACAGCTATGTCTCGCCCGATTGGTACGGCGTGCAGGATCAGGTGCCGACCTGGAACTATATCGCCGTGCATCTGACCGGCACGTTGGAGCGTCTGCCGCAGGAGATGATGCACGATATGCTGGACAGGCAGTCGCAAGCCTATGAGGTGCAGCTGGCGCCCAAGCCTGCGTGGACCACGGCCAAGATGACGCCGGATGTGCTGGAAAAGATGATGCGGATGATCGTGCCGTTTCGGCTCACCGTCACCGGCGTGGACGGCACATGGAAGCTGGGCCAGAACAAGCCGGAGGGCGTACGCCTGCGTGCGGCGGAGGAGATGTCGCAGCACGGCATTGGCAGCGAGGTCAACGTGATCGCCGCGATGATGCGCGATCTGGATCATGGCTAAGCTTGCGCTGCTCTGCGTTGCGGTAAAGAGTGGCGTAACGCCTGTATAAAAAGCCCGCATGCAAAGGATTATCCTGATGAAGCTCTATTACGCCCCGACCTCGCCCTATGTGCGCAAAGTGATGATCCTGCTTGAGGAGACAGAACAGTTAGCCGATGTGGAGCTGATCAACGTGGCCACCACGCCTATTGCCGCTGACGCTGCGCTGCTGGCCAAGAACCCGCTGGCAAAAGTACCTGCACTCGAGCGGCCCGACGGCCCGACGTTATACGATAGTCGCGTGATCACTGCCTATCTGGATGCGCGGGCGGGGGGCAAGCTGTACCCGACCGGCGCGCGGCGCTGGGACACGCTGACGCTGGAGGCGACGGCGGACGGGATTTTGGACGCCGCCCTTCTGATGGTCTATGAGACGCGGATCAGGCCGGATGAATTGCAGATGCCGCAATGGGTCGATGGCCAGTGGGACAAGATCGCGCGCAGTATCGCCGCGCTCAACACCCGCTGGATGAGCCATCTGCAAGGGCCGCTGGACATGGGCCAGATCGCGGTCGGCTGTGCGCTGGCTTATGTTGATTTCCGCCACGGCGCGCGCGACTGGCGCAGAGGGAACGACGGGCTGGCCGCATGGTTCGCGACATTCGAATCGCGCGACTGGATGCAATCAACGAAACCTCCAGCCGGATAATTCGCGGTAAAGTAGATCAAATGGGGGGCGAATATTTCGCCCCTGCGACGGTTTGCGCTTCTAAATCATCTGGACGAGTGAGGCCGTGCAAGCTAGATACCACGGCAATGTCCGGTGCCTTTGAACGAGTGCGCCATAATACCTGTTGGCCTGCAAGCGGCCCAAATACGGAGAAACCGACGTGTCAGACCGGAGAGACTTCCTCTATTACGCGACCGCAGGGACGGGTGCCGTTGCTGTTGGTGCCGCAGTATGGCCCCTTGTAAATCAAATGAACCCTTCCGCTGACGTGCTGGCGCTGTCGTCCATCCGCGTTGATGTCAGCGGCATCGAGCCGGGTTCGCAGCTGACCGTCAAATGGTTGGGCAAACCTGTTTTCATCCGCCGCCGCACGCCCGAGGAAATCGAGGCGGGTCGCGCCGTTGATGTCGCGGATCTGCCGGATCCGTTGTCCGAGAACGAGAATATCGGCGTCGACACACCTGCGACCGACGACAACCGCACGATGGACGAGGCGGGTGAGTGGCTGGTCATGATGGGTGTATGTACGCACCTCGGCTGTGTGCCGCTGGGCGATGCAGGTGATTTCGGCGGCTGGTTCTGCCCGTGTCACGGATCCCACTATGACACTGCGGGCCGTATCCGCAGAGGTCCCGCGCCGAAGAACCTGCCGGTCCCACCCGCAGAATTCCTCGACGAATCCACATTGAAACTCGGTTAAAGGAACAAACATATGTCTGGAATTCCTCACGACCATTACGAGCCGAAGACAAAAGGCGAAAAATGGGTCCACTCCCGTCTGCCTATCATCGGTCTTATGTATGACACGCTGATGATCCCCACGCCCAAGAACCTCAACTGGATGTGGATCTGGGGCATTGTGCTGACCTTTTGTCTGGCGCTGCAAATCATCACCGGTGTCGTTCTTGCGATGCACTATACCCCCAGCACCGATGCGGCATTCGCCAGCGTCGAGCATATCATGCGCAACGTGAACGGCGGCTATATGCTGCGGTATCTGCACATGAACGGGGCCTCGCTGTTCTTTATTGCGGTCTACGCACATATTTTCCGCGGCCTCTACTACGGGTCGTACAAGGCACCGCGCGAAATCACATGGATCATCGGCATGATCATCTATCTGTTGATGATGGCGACGGCGTTTATGGGCTATGTACTTCCCTGGGGGCAGATGTCCTTCTGGGGTGCGACCGTGATCACCGGCCTGTTCGGGGCGATCCCCTTTATCGGTGATGCGCTGCAAACGCTTCTGCTGGGCGGTCCGGCGGTGGACAATGCTACGCTCAACCGCTTTTTCTCGCTGCATTATCTGCTGCCCTTCGTGATTGCCGGTCTGGTAATCCTGCACATCTGGGCCTTCCACACCACGGGGAACAACAACCCGACGGGTGTGCCGGTGCGCACAGCCTCCAAGGAAGAAGCAGAAAAAGACACGCTGCCCTTCTGGCCTTACTTCGTGATCAAGGATCTGTTCGCGCTCGCCGTAATTCTTGTGGTGTTCTTTGCGGTGGTGGGCTTTATGCCGAACTACCTCGGTCACCCCGATAACTACATCGAGGCAAATCCGCTCTCGACCCCTGCGCACATCGTGCCCGAATGGTACTTCCTGCCGTTCTATGCCATTCTTCGGGCCTTCACGCCCGATGTCTGGATCGTGATGTTCGCGACATTCATCTCGGGTGGAATTATCGACGCGGCCTTCTTTGGCGTCGTTGCGATGTTTGCCGCGATTGCAGTGATGGCAGCCGTGCCGTGGCTCGATACCAGCCGCGTGCGTTCGGGTCGGTACCGCCCGATGTTCAAGTGGTGGTTCTGGCTTCTGGTGGTGGATTTCTTTGTGCTCATGTGGGTTGGCGCCATGCCCGCCGAAGAGCCGTATAACACCATCGCCCTGATCGCGGCTGTCTACTGGTTCGTCTACTTCCTCGTCATTCTGCCGCTGTTGGGCGTGATCGAGAAACCGATGGATCCGCCGGAAACGATCGAAGAAGACTTTAACGCGCATTACGCGCCAAAAGTCGGCGGCACGTCTACAATCGTGAAACCCGCGGAGTAACGACAATGAAAATGATCAAAGCAACACTCCTGAGCGCGCTCATCGTGCTCACCGCGCCTGCCGCTTTTGCGGCTGGCAAAAAGGGCGCTCCGATCGAGAACATCGAGTTCTCCTTCGATGGCCCTTTCGGGTCTTACGATGTGAACCAGCTTCAGCGCGGCCTGCAGGTCTACACCGAGGTCTGCTCGGCCTGTCACGGGCTCAAATTCGTGCCCCTACGCACCCTGGGTGATGAAGGTGGCCCTATGCTGCCCGAAGATCAGGTGATCGAATATTCGAAGCAATGGGAAGTTTTCGACTCCGAGATTGACGATTTCCGCGAAGCAACGCCTGTCGACCACTTCCCCAAATCAGGCATGGCCACAGCGCCTGACTTGTCGCTGATGGCGAAAAAACGCAAGGCGTTCTCGGGCCCTTACGGTCTGGGCATCAACCAGCTGCTCTACGGTTTCGGGGGTGCTGAATACATCGCGGCTTTGCTTAACGGCTACACGGGTGAAGAGAAAACCCAGGCAGGTGTCACGCTCTACGAGAACAAATATTTCGAGGGTGGCTGGCTTTCCATGGGCCCACCGCTGGATGATGGCTGGGTGGAATTTGCCGATGGGTCGTCAAACTCAGTCGAGGCGATGTCAGAGGATGTAGCCGCCTTCCTGATGTGGACCGCCGAGCCAAAGATGGGCGCCCGCAAACAAGCCGGCTTTGCTTCCGTTTTGTTCCTGACGCTGCTCTCGGTGCTGCTCTACCTCACGAACAAACGTCTCTGGGCTTCAGTCAAAAACAAAGACTGACTGATCTCAATCCGTTAATAAAACGCCCGCGGTCCACAAGGCTGCGGGCGTTTTGCATCCGTGCTCTATTTTCTCTGACCAAAAATACTCCAGGGGAATTGGCCTTTGGCCAATGGGGACTGGTCCCCGCCCGTCCTCGCAACACGCGCTAGGCTGTCAAATACGCGCCTTGATGCCGCGTGATTTCAGCACGCACGATTGCCCCTTCAATCTGCGCAGCCTCGAACCGGACCTCGGCGAATTGGGGGGTACGACCCATCGTAGGGTTCTCCATCAATATGTCGTGTTGCAGGCCAACCTGTCGGGCAAGGTGCTGTTGGACGGCGCGGTCCCCTCCGGCACGCAATTTCGCCGCCCGGGATTTGATCAAGGCCCCATTCACGGCAGGCATTCGCGCCGCCGGCGTTCCCTCGCGCGCGGAATAGGGAAACACGTGCAACCATGTCAGGCCACAATCCTCTATCAGTTTGAGGGAGTTCTCGAACATCGGCTCTGTCTCGGTCGGGAAGCCTGCAATGATATCCGCACCAAAGGTCATTTGGGGCCGCAGCTTTCGGGCTTGCTCACAAAAATCGATGGCATCATCGCGCAGGTGCCGCCGTTTCATCCGCTTCAGGATAAGGTCATCGCCGTGCTGCAACGACAGGTGCAGGTGGGGCATCAGGCGCGTCTCGGTAGCGATCGCACACATGAGGTTCTCGTCCACCTCGATCGAGTCGATGGAGCTGATCCGTAGCCGTGGCAGATCTGGCACCAGCCGCAAAATCCGCATCACCAGGTCGCCCAGACGGGGGGTGGCGGGCAGGTCGGCGCCCCAGGATGTCAGATCAACACCGGTCAGAACGACCTCGTTAAAGCCCTTGTCCACCAGCCGTTTGATCTGCTCCACCACCACGCCCGCCGGAACGGAGCGGGAGTTGCCGCGCCCGTAGGGGATGATGCAAAATGTGCAGCGGTGGTCGCAGCCGTTCTGGACCTGCACATAGGCGCGGCTGCGTGTGCCAAAGCCGTCGATCAGATGACCGGCGGTTTCCGTTACGGACATGATATCGTCCACTTGCAGCGCCTCTGTCTCACCGATGAAATCCGCTGCCAGCCCCTGCCATGTCGCGCCCAGCATTTTCTCCGTGTTGCCGATAACCGCGTCGACCTCGGGCATCGCGGTGAAGGTCGCAGGTTCTGTCTGGGCCGCGCATCCGGTCACGATCAGTCGCGCGTCCGGGTTTGCCTTGCGCAGTTTGCGAATGTCCTGACGCGCCTTGCGCACGGCCTCGGCGGTGACGGCGCAGGTGTTGACCACGACTGCGTTACGCAGGCCCGCATCCTGTGCCAGTTCTTTCATGGCTTCCAGTTCGTATTGGTTCAGGCGGCAGCCGTGGTTGGAAAAGACGGGCGCGTTCATCCACAGGCCTCGATAAAGTCGGGGGTGAGGGTGCCATCGGCCACATGCAGGGTCGGGCCGCTCATCCAGACGCCGTCGTCACGCCAGTCAATGTGCAGGGTGCCCCCGTCCAGATCAATGCGCACAGCACGCCCTGTAAGCCCCCGCCGCGCCGCTGCTACGGCCGTCGCGCAGGAAGAGGAGCCGGAAGCCAGCGTGACGCCCACACCCCGCTCCCAGACGCGCATGCGGATGTGATCCGGGCCGATGATCTGGGCCACCTGAACATTGGTACGTTCGGGGAACAGGGCGTGATGTTCAAACGCGGGCCCAAAGGTGGCCAGATCGACCGCCGCCACATCCGCCACGAAAAACGTACAATGCGGGTTGCCCATCCCTGTGGCCACAGGCGCCCCGTCAATCGGCAGGGACAGCGTGTCCACCTTATGCGCCAGAGGCACCTCGTCCCAATCGAGCTGTGGCGCGCCCATGTTGACCGAGGTGATGCCATCGCCCGCGTCTACCGCGAACAAGTCGCCGCGCGCGGTCGTCAGGTGCAGCCTGTCCGTGCCATGCTGGGCCATCAGGTGCCGCGCGATACAGCGTGTCGCATTGCCGCAGGCCGCCGAGAGCGAACCGTCGGCATTGTAGAACGTCAGATGCGCATCCGCAGCCCCTTGTGTAATCACCGCCAGCTGGTCAAAGCCGACACCGGTCCGGCGGTCCGCAATTGCACGAACAAGCCCTTGTGACAGCGGGATTTCACCCGCGCGTGCATCAATCACGACGAAGTCGTTGCCAAGGCCGTGCATCTTCATAAATGGCAAGGGGCGGGGTGCTGTGCGGGTCATCCTGCGCATATAACGAGGGCGCGACTGTTATTCCAGCGGCGGCAGCAAAATACATGCGTTATGGGGGTTGACCGTTAGGGCGCAGGTTTCTAAACACCGCGTCAGTGGGCCCTTAGCTCAGTTGGTAGAGCAACTGACTTTTAATCAGTAGGTCGTTGGTTCGAACCCAACAGGGCTCACCACTTTCTCCACTACAGCCAGACGCAAGTTGGATTGAATAGTTTAAGATGTGTGCGGGATGTGCGTCATGCCATTGTGCTGCTTTAATCAACCGGCACAGCGCCGCGCTATGCCCAAGCTGACGTTTCCACCGTTGCGCTGATGCGTGATCTGCTATCATCGGGAAACGGCATCGCCTGTGCCCAAAGACAGAGACGGCGTTTTCTCAACCGTCCCGCCTCGAATAAAGGTCCATTTGTTGCAGAGAATGCGATCAAAGGGTCGGCATCAAAGCGGGACAGGTCCAGATTATCTTAAACGGCGAGGATGACCTCATCGTCGCTCTCTTCCGGCTCACGCGGCACGTCTTTTGCGTCTGCAGGTGGCAGGGCAAGTGCGGTCATGATTTGCGCAGCAGACATTTCACTGTCCTCGGGCGAGGATGCGACGCGCCAGACGACACCGTCCGGCGTCGTTTCCATCTCGAGCGCCTCGCGGCTGATCTCGGTGCCGTCCTCGGCCTGTGCATAGCGCTCAGATTCATAGATGCGATCGCCGTTGGCGTCCCAGATCTGATCATAGGAGGGGTCAAACCAGGAAATATTGTCGACCTCCCCGCTTTGGGCGTCGATGACAAAGTGATGCGCATCCGGTCCTGTCAGAAAGAAGGTCGTGCCATCGTCAATAGGTTGGGTCGGGTCCACCGCATCTGCGGGGTCAGCATCCCTGTCCTCCTCATCCACGGCGCGCCAGACAACACCATCAGGCGTGGTTTCAAGCTCAAAGAAGCTGCGGCTGACCTCTTGGCCATTCGCATCCGAGGCGATCCGCTCAACCTCATAGATGCGGTCGCCATTAACGTCCCAAATTTGATCATAGGCGGGGTTGAACCATGACGCATTGCTGATCTCGCCGTTTTCGGAATCGACGACAAAGTGGTGCACGTCCGGCCCGTCCAGAGAGAAGGTTGTTCCGTCCTCGATGGGCTGGGCGGTGTCAACTATACCCGAGTGGTCAGCGCTGCTGACCGGCTCAACGGGATCAACCGGATCGACGGGATTAAAATTACTGTCCTCGACCCCGTTCTCGCGCCAGACCACGCCATCCGGTGTGGTTTCAAGTTCAAAGAAGGTGCGACTGACCTCTTGACCATTGGCATCTGTGCCGACGCGATCAACCTCATAGATACGGTCACCATTAGTGTCCCATACGCGGTCGTAGGAGGGATCAAACCATGACACGTTCCCGATGTCGCCCGTGGCCGGATCAACAGTGAAATGGCCGCTGTCAGGCCCCTCAAGAGTGAAGGTAATGTCTGTGGATTCAACAGGATCAACCGGCGCAATATCAACCGGCGCAATCGCTTCTGGTGGTGCGCTTGGGACAGGGGGCAATCCAAAATCACCACTGGTCAGCGGATCATCCGATCTAACGGTGACTGTCAGCACACCATCCGGGACCGTCAATGTCAGCAAGGTTTCTGACCCGGAAAAATTGGCAGCTGCAATCACATCGGCAAAATTTTCGTAGCCGTCGATGGCGGAGAGGTCGATCATGTCCTGCGCGCCATTGGCACCAAAGTCCGTGATCAGGACGGCGCCGGGCAATGCGGACAGTACAAAAACATCGTTTCCGTCACCACCGCTGACGATGTCGGTCCCATCCCCCAGCGTAAGAGTATCGTCGCCGCCATCACCGACAAGCACGTCATTACCCGCACCGCCTGTGAGGGCGTCGTTGCCGCTGCCGCCGTAAAGGGTGTCATTACCACTGCCACCGAACAGCATGTCATCGCCGGCTCCTCTGTACAGCTGGTCGTTGCCTGCTGTCCCGAAGACCCCGCCGTTTTCGACAGCATTTTCGAAGCCGATGTCGGTGCTGGTGTCGGTGTCGGGGGGGGTGTCGTCGGGAACCTCGACCGGCATGACGTCGTCAAATCCCTGCATCGGGGGTGCCGCGTCTTGTGGCAGGAAGTCATCAAGGGTGTCGTCGATCACATCTGCCATGACCTGAGCAAGAGCTGCATCCGGCGCATCATACGGCACACCCCATTCGTTAAAAGTCTGAAGGGGCAGGGTTGATGGATCGACGCCGGTCACGGCAGATGCATGCAGCGCCGCGATAAACCAGTTGCCTGTATCATTGAGGTGGATGTTGTCGCTGAACAAGTCGCGGATGCTGCTGACGCCCGGCACCTCGCCCGCCTCGATCCTGTCGTGCAGCCGACCCATCGCCTGACCTGCAGGAATAATAGATGCTTCCTGCGCACTGCCGGTCGAAGTTTCATTCACAGAATCAGCAATCCCTTGCCACTTGGACAAATCATCCGCGATCTGGGCACGCCATTGGTTCGTATCCGCCCCCAGCTCGTGCCAGGTTTCATAAATGTAGAATCGGGTTTCGGCATCGGCGCCCTGTGCGAGATCGAAATAACGGCTGGCATAGCCTTCGGTGTCATTCCATCTGAGCTGGTCATCAAGGGGGATTGCTTCGGTTACGATGACTGTGTCGTACTCACCGCTTGGCAAAACCGCGCGGGCATTCACCCCTTGGGCGCTTGCGCCATTGTCCCAATTGTATCTGAGCGAGGCACCGTTGATGACCTGCGCATCGGCGCTCACATCGAGGTTCTGGCTCTCCATGAACGTGTTGAACATGGTTGGCATGACCTGCCCGACCAGACTGTGACCCACGAAAAGTGTATTGCCCATAACGCTCCCAACTCATCAAACTTCTTCAATAGCCCCAGAGACATCTCTTAAATCGGGGTCGGTCACAAGGCGATTTTTCTGCGTAAGCATAGATCGGCAAATGATTATTTCCAAAATGGAAACAATAGCGTGCGGCCCTGCATGTCCGTTTTCGTCTCCCGCTTTGCAGTGACGGGGCGATAGTTGGTTAGTCGACCGGAATTATCCCGACAGGGCATCGGGTTGGTAGTGTGGTCGAGGGTGTATTCCCGGGTCCCGAAAACCGGCGCGGCATGTCTTAGATGCCGTTCACGGGCACCTTCAGCACAGGGTTGCCCTCCGTATCTTTCGGGACGTTGCCGGCACGCATGTTGACCTGAAGTGACGGAATGATGAGTTTTGGCACCGCCAGTTGCGCGTCGCGCGCGGTTCGGAAGGCGATGAAATCGTCGCGCGTTTTACCACCGCCGACATGGATGTTGTCAGCCTTTTGTGCGGCGACTGTCGTCTCCCATTGGATCGTGCGGCCGCCCGGACCGTAATCGTGGCACATGAACAGGCGCGTCTCGTCGGGCAGCGACAGAACCTTCATAATGCTGTCATAAAGCGCGCCTGCATCGCCGCCAGGAAAATCGCACCGCGCAGACCCGCCGTCGGGCATGAACAGCGTGTCGCCTGCAAAGGCGGCGTTGCCTGCCACATGCACCATACAGGCGGGTGTGTGGCCGGGCGTGTCCATCGCAAAGGCCTGCATCGTGCCGATCAGATAGGTGTCGCCGTCCTTGAACAGCGCATCAAACTGCGAACCATCGCGCTGGAACTCTGTCCCCTCGTTGAATATTTTGCCAAAGGTTTCTTGTATCAGCATGATTTTTTCGCCCACACCGATTTTGCCGCCAAGTTGCTGCTGGATGTAGGGCGCAGCACTCAGGTGGTCGGCGTGGACATGCGTCTCGATGATCCAGTCAAGGGTGAGGCCGCGCGTCGTGATCTCTTCGATCAGGCGATCGGCCGAGGCATGCGTTATCCGGCCAGCGGCATAATCGAGGTCCATGACGCTGTCGATGATGGCGCAATGTGTGCTGTCGGGGTCCTTTACGATGTAGGTGATCGTGTTCGTCGCTGCGTCGAAATGGGCCGAGACATCGGGCACGACAGAGGTATCGACAGGGTAGGTCATGATGAAAGCTCCCAAAAAGGTTAGGCAGTGCGTGCGGCCTGTATCCGTTTCGCCAGAATGATGCCTGCTAACAGCGCCGCCGTGAAGACGAAAACCTCTGGCCTGCCGGTGCCAAGTGCGGGTAACGCGCCACCGGGGCAAAAGCCTGCGATCCCCCAGCCGATGCCGAACACGGCAGACCCCGCCACCAGTGGCACGTCGATGTCGCGCCGTGTCGGTAGCTGGAAACGGCCTGCCAACACAGGCGCGGGGCGGCGCAGGATGATGCGGTATCCCAACGCCGTGACCCCCAGCGCCCCGCCCATCACAAAGGCAAGGCTGGGATCCCATGTGCCTGCGATGTCGAAAAAATTGAGGACCTTGGCCGGATTGGCCATGCCCGAAACCGAGATACCGACGCCAAAGACCAGCCCGATCAGATAGCAGATAATCAAACGCATGGGTCAGGCTCCTGCAATGTGGCGGATGGCAAAAACGGTGACCGCCGTGGCCAGCATGAAGGTCACAGTTGCCACAGCCGAGCGCGGCGAGAGACGCGCAAGGCCGCAGACCCCGTGGCCGGAGGTACAGCCCGCCCCGAAGGTCACGCCGACCCCGACCAGCAGCCCGCCGATCACCAGCATCGTGGTCGAAACAGGGACCTGCACCGCGGGAAAATCCCCAGTGAGCAGCATGACCACCAGCGGGCCGGTTAGCATGCCAGCGACAACCGACGCGCGCCACGCCCAGTCCGCGCGGTCGCTTGGGGCGATCAGGCCTGCCAGAACGCCGGTCGCGCCCATGACACGGCCCATCGTCGCCATAAGCAGTACAGCCGCCAGCCCGATCAACGCGCCGCCACCTAAGGATTGAAGGGGTGTGAATGTAGTTTCCATTGCCATGCCTTTGTTGCCGGATGTTGCGCCGCTGTCGCGCCTTTTGCGACCTTAGCTGTTTGTGCGCGCAAAAGTTAGCTGGAACTCGACGGCGCACGGCACGCATGAAAATGCCCGGCGCGCAGGCAGCGCACCGGGCAAGAGGTGTCGGCGAACAGGCGGTTGCCTAGTTCACGGATTTCGCATCCACCACATCTTTCGTGACGCGGGCGACATCCGTCGCGATCTGGATCTGGCGGGGCTTCAGTGCCTCGGGCACTTTGCGCTCCAGCTCGATGTGGAGCATGCCATCCGCGTGGGTCGCGCCGGAAACGACAACGTGGTCGGCCAGATGGAAGCGCCGCTCGAAGGCGCGGGTGGCGATACCGCGGTGCAGATAGGTCTTGCTGTCGTCCTCATCCGCTTTGCGCGCAGTGACGATCAACGATTTTTCCCGCACCTCGACATTCAGATCACCCTCGGAAAAACCTGCGACCGCGATGGAAATGCGGTAGGCGTCTTCGTCCAGTTTCTCGATGTTGTAAGGGGGATAGCTGGGCTGGCTCGTCTCGGCGGTCAGGACGCGGTCCATCAGACTGGCGATCTGGTCGAACCCGACAGTCGAGCGGTAGAGCGGTGCAAAATCAAAATTACGCATGGTGTTCATCCTCATGTTTGAGCGATTGAGTGCTGGACCTTCCACGATTGGACAGGCCCGGTTTCAAAGTGCCAGAACCCTGAACAGGCATCCTGACATCGCTGATGTGGGGATTGGGATTTGCGGTTTCAAGGGGGGTGGCGCGGCCTTTAGGGGCGGACGAATTTCGCACCTGTGTCTGCCTTTTGATCACCTACGCGGATGCGCCGCTGGGACGGTTTTGCCCCCAGATAGATTGATCGGCCCGCCACCAGTTCGGCCTGCAATTCCGCCAGCGGCTGACCCAGTGCTGTCCCCAGCGAGACCTGTTCACCGCGGACCTCGGCCTTGGCAGAAACGACCGATACAATCTGCGCCTCGCCGTCCTGCACGATGAAAATCGGTGCACCGCTGGATCCGAAATCAACCGAACAGGATGTGATCAGCACACCCTCCTGGCGGGCCAGCACAGCGCAGACTTCTTGCAGCGAGGGTGCCTCCGCGCGGTCGAGGGCATAGCTGACGACACCCACACGGTCACCTGTGCGCGGGCGCGCGGCAGTTTTGAACGGCTTGATCGAGGTGTTGCGGATCGGCTGCTCAAGTTCCAGCAGCGCCAGATCATTGCGCACACGCTCCGACGACAACGTCTCGTCGTATTCATAATCGGGGTGGATGACCACACGGGCCACATCACGGTAGGCGCCGGCACGGCCATTACGCCAACCTGCCAGAAACTCGATCCGGCCTTTTTTGATCCGCTCACCTGTGTCGCTGTCGTACATGCAATGTGCCGCTGTCAGCACCAGTTTCGGTGCGATCAGCGCGCCGGTGCAAAACCCGCGCCCGTTGATATCCAGTCGGCCAACGGCCTCCCAGGCTTTGGCATCGTCCCCGTTATTGAGCGGTTTGAGATGCGCATCTTCTGCTACTGCACCCGAGGTGAGAAGGAGGCCAAAGACGGTAAAGATGATCCACTGACGCACGTTCTATCCCCCAAGTGATGCTAAGCCTCGTGTCTTACGCTTGCGGTGAGGCAAAATTAGGGCACGGCCTTAACGAAGTTTCGGGATCGGATCCCTTTGAGCAAGATCCGCGTCCAGCGCAGGCGGTTTTGGCCCCCCCCACGCCCAATCCAGCAACTCGACCGAATGAACGATCGGCACGCTCGAAGCCGAGCCGATTTGCATCATGCACCCGATGTTGCCTGCTGCGATCACATCAGGGTTCCTGGCCTCTAGTGTTTTGACTTTGCGCTCTTTTAGCTGGGCCGAGATTTCCGGCTGCATCAGATTATACGTCCCCGCAGAACCACAGCACAAATGTGAATCCGCAGGCTCTACGATGGTGAACCCTGCTTTTTTGAGCAGGGTTTTCGGGTGGGTTTTGATCTGCTGGCCGTGTTGCAAAGAACACGCAGCATGGTAGGCCACGATCATGCCGTCGGGCGCGCGCGGGGTCTTTTTCACATCTGCCCATGCCGGGTCAGCCTGCCACGGTTTCTCAGCGTCGCCGGATTCTGTCAGCTCCATCAGCACTTCGGACACGTCGCGCGCAATGCCCGCAACCCGTGCGGCATCTGCGGCCAGCGGTTCGTTGCGGAACATGTGGCCGTAGTCCTTGACCGTTGTGCCGCAGCCGGATGTGTTGATGACAATCGCGTCCAGCCCGCTTGTATCCATTTCATGCGCCCATGCGCGGATGTTCTTGGCGGCTGTTGCATGGCTTTGTGCGGTTTTGCCCATGTGGTGTGTCAGCGCGCCACAACAGCCCGCGCCTTCGGCCACAACCACCTCTGCCCCCAGCCGCGTCAGCAGGCGGATGGTTGCATCGTTGATGTCGGTGTTGAGTGCTTTTTGCGCGCAGCCGGTCATCAGCGCCACCCGCATCTTGCGCGGGGCTTGCGGGGCAAATGTCTGCGGGTCGTCGTTGCGGCTGACGGGGGGAATGACCTTTGGCGCCATTTCCAGCATGGCACGCAGACGGGCATCCGGCATCAGCCGTGCAAAAGGCCGCCCGATTTTCGCGCCCAGCAAGGCCACACGAAAGCGCATCGGGTAGGGCAGGATATGCGCCAGCACCCACCGCAAGGCGCGATCCGTAAGGGGCCGTTTATAGCGCTGCTCGATATAGTCGCGGGCGTGGTCCACCAGATGCATATAGTGCACACCCGACGGGCAGGTGGTCATACAGGCCAGACAGCTGAGACAGCGGTCGATATGCTTGACCGTTTTGGCATCCGGCGTGCGCTCGTTCTCCAGCATGTCCTTGATGAGGTAGATCCGTCCGCGCGGGCTGTCCAACTCGTCTCCCAGCACCTGATAGGTCGGGCAGGTGGCCGTACAAAACCCGCAATGCACGCAGGCGCGCAAAATCTCGTTGGCGCGGCTGGTGCCCGGATCCTTGAGCTGGTCTTCACTGAATGTCGTCTGCATAGCGCTTCCTTTACGCCGTGAGCAGGCTGGCGCTGGCCAGTCCGAACCACGGTATTGTTGTCCCGATTGATCCCATCACAGCGGTCCAGCGGCGCATACGCACACCGCTGTCCATGCGCCGCAAGGCCTGCGCGCCATAGGCCAGCACCCCGATCCAGCCCCCCCAGATAAAGGCAACCCCACCTCCGGTCACCAGAATGTTGCGGCCCCAGAGGTCGGAAAATCCATAGCGCATCGTCAGGCCGGTCGCCGCGCAAAGCGCGGTGAAGATGGCCAGACGCCGGAAGGCGCGCGGCGAGGGACCGCCCCGTGTCAGCGCACGAAAGGCCAGCGGCCCGCCGATAAAAACGATGGCGAACAAGACGACAAAGGTCATCCCATCAGGCCCTTGTTCAGCAATCCGCGCGGGTCAAACCGTGTTCGAAGGCCTGCCGTGATGCGTGCGATGCCCGCCGCCTCCGGCTCGAACCGTGGCGGACCCGACCCGCGTACCAATGTTGCATGCCCGTCATAGGCCCCAAGGGCTGCGCGCAGATCATGGCCCGCCGCCGTGCGCAGCCAGATCAGCCCGCCGGCCCAGTCATACCGCACCGCTTTTGCACCGGATCGTGCCGCGAGGGCCGGGCCGTCCGAGGGCTTGCACGACACGCGCCAGACGTCTTCCTCCGGTTCGGCAAAATCCGCGACGTCACGCCATGCGGCCCAGCGCGCTGCGCTGTCCTCCTCGACTGTCGCCTCGCCGCCTAACAGCTTTTGCAATGCACCGATCCTGTAGCGCACGGATTGCGCAAACCCCTCGACCCGCAGCATTGTCTGCGCGCGGGCCGGATCATGCGCGGCGGCTGTCACTTCGAACGGGCTGCCCAGTGCTTTTGCCAGCGCTGAGATGGCCGCCACATCCTCCAACCCATGCAGTACCAGCGTCGCTTCGGTCTCGGGACAGGGTAACACCTTGAGTGAGACTTCGCTCAACACGCCCAGAGTGCCATGCGCGCCCGACATCAGCTTGACCAGATCATAGCCGGTTACATTCTTCATTACCCGCCCGCCGTTCTTGACGATCTGCCCCATGCCATCGACAAACCGCACACCCAGCAGGAAATCGCGCGCAGCTCCGACAGAGATCCGGCGCGGCCCGCTGATGTTCGCGGCCATCACACCCCCAATCGTCGGGGTGCCTTGGGTCCCTAGCAACGCGCGATGGTCCATCGGCTCAAATGCAAGGCGCTGGTTCTGTGCCGCCAACGCCGCTTCGATCTGTGCAACCGGCGTTCCGGCTTGTGCGACCAGCGTCATCGCCCCCGGTTCATACAGGGTGATACCCGACAGGCCTGCTGTGCACAGGGCTTCCCCCGCCACATGGACGCCACGCGTACCGCCCCCAAGAATGTGCATCGGTGCGTCCGCTTGCGCAACGATCCGGGCCAGTTCTGCTTCGGTCGCGGGTGTATGTCTATTTTCTCTGACCATAAATCCTCTGGAGGGTTTGGGAGGCTAGCCTCCCAAGGCAATCCTCTATTCTGCCGCCATCGCAAGCTGCCTGCGCGCATCCGAGGCATCCAGCGGAAAGACCTTTGCGGGGTTCAGCAGCCAGCCGGGGTCAAACACATCTTTCACGGCCATCTGGGCCTCCAGATCCGCAGGGGCGTATTGCACATGCATCAGGTCTCGTTTCTCGATGCCCACACCGTGCTCGCCGGTGAGGCAACCGCCGACCTCGACGCACAGCCGCAGGATGTCTGCGCCAAAAGCCTCGCACAGCTCCAGATCGCCGGGCTTATTGGCGTCAAACAGGATAAGGGGGTGCATATTGCCGTCGCCCGCATGAAAGACATTGCCGACCTTCAGCCCGTATTCTTGGGACATTTCACCGATGCGCCGCAGGACATACGGCAGGCTGGACACAGGGATTGTGCCGTCGAGACACATGTAGTCATTGATCTGGCCCATTGCGCCAAATGCGGATTTGCGGCCCAGCCAGATGGCGGCGCTTTCTTCGGCAGAGCGGCTTTGCCGCAATTCGACCGGATTGTGGCGGCGTGCGATCTCCATGATCAGGTCGAGCTGGTGGTCGATCTCGGCCTCCGAGCCTTCGACCTCCACGATCAGCAGCGCCTCGCACATCGGATAGCCGGCCTTTGCAAAAGCTTCGGTCGCTTCGATGCACGGGCGGTCCATGAATTCGATCGCAACGGGCAGAACGCCGGCCTTGATGATGTCCGACACGCACGCGCCCGCCACTTCGTTGTCGTCGAACCCCATCAGAACAGGGCGCGCGCCTTCGGGCTTGTGCAGGATGCGCAGGGTGGCTTCGGTCACGACACCCAACTGCCCCTCCGAGCCACAGATCAGGCCCAGCAGATCCAACCCGCCTGCATCCAGATGCGCACCGCCGATTTCGACCACCTCGCCATCCATCATCACCATTGTCACCCCCATGAGGTTGTTCGTGGTGACGCCGTACTTCAGGCAATGTGCGCCGCCGGAATTCATCGCGATGTTACCCGCGATGGCGCAGGCCAGTTGGCTGGACGGGTCGGGAGCATAGAAAAAACCGTCTTCTTCGACCGCGCCGGTCACGCTGAGGTTGGTGCGGCCGGTCTGCACGCGGATGATGCGGTTGTCATAATCCGTTTCGATCACGTCGTTCATACGGGCAATCCCCAGAATGACGCAATCGGCTGTGGGCAGCGCCCCACCCGCCAGCGAGGTGCCAGAGCCACGCGGCACGACGGGCACGCCCTCTTCGTGGCAGATGCGCAAAACATCCGCGACCTGCGCGGTGGAAGAGGGGAGAACGGCAACCATCGGCGCACAGCGGTAGGCCGTCAGCGCGTCACATTCATACGCGCGCGTCTCCGCGATGTCGTGGATGACAGCATCTGCGGGGAGTACAGCGCTGAGCCGTTCAACAACGCGGCCTTTGCGGGCAAGGATCGCAGGGTTCGGGACAGGCATTTCCATAACGCGGACTCCGGTGCTGTTCTAGATTTGGTAAAATAATATTACCAATTTCAGATTAGCACAAGTCCCTTGCAGATCACAGTGAAGATCGACCATCCGTCAACAGGGGGCGTTGCGTGTTCGCGGGCAATTCGCAGAGGGTGGTACTGATCGCGGTGCGTTCCAGTCCTTCGACATACCGCTTGATCAACTCCACCTGAAACCGGATTTCGCCGGCACGTTCCGCAAGGTGGCGCAGATACGGGTTTTGCCGGTCAAGATCGGGCAGATTATCGGCATCGGCAAACGTACAGATGTCGAGCAGGGGCAGGCTGATGTCGGCCAGTACTTTCAGCGCGGTTTCGTCGCGGGTGTCATGGGTTGGCACACCAAAGCCGAACCCGTCGATCATCGCATGCTGCAAATCGCCAATCATCTTTCTGAACCGCATGATGATAGAGGCGGTTCCGTCCTTGGCATAGGTCACCATCATATGGATGCCTGCCAGAATAACGCCCTTCGCCTCGATCACCTGATCGGGCAGGGACATTGCGCGGCTTTCCGGCGTCATTTTTTCGAGGTGCTCATACAGGCGCACGGCAACGCCCGGCTCGAAAACCTCCTCCAGACGGCGCAGGCGGGTGAATGATGTCCGGTTGCGTCCCTCGTTGATATGTATCTCGATCGAGCGCAGCAAAGGCGGCCCTTCCGTCGGGAGGGTGATGTTTATGATGCAACGTTTTGCGTCGTTCAGGGCGCGCACCATGCGCTGATCGTCAACTGGTTTCATACAAATACCCGTAAATTCGATTTTTGATGTGAAACAAATACGCAAAAGTAATTTACGCACGGTAAAAATTGACCGTAAAATTTTCGCAGAACGCCAGAATATTTCGCTTCATTGGCGCCGCGCCATGCAAAGGACTGCTTTCCCTTCATCCGAAACACAGCTACTCTGCATTATACCCCGCAGAGTTTTCGGGCGGGGTGAAAGGACGCATGTGGCGAAGAAGTCGGAAGAAGAACTTACCATCATCGCTATCGGCTCGTCCGCTGGTGGTCTTGAGGCGATTCGGGAGCTTGTAACCGCGCTGCCTGACGACCTTCCGGTAAGCTATGTCGTCGTGCAACACATGTCGCCCCACCACAAAAGCCTGATGACCGAACTGGTCGCGCGGCAAACGAATCTCAAGGTGCGCGACGTCGAGGACGGCCTGGTGCCCGAGCGGAACGTGATTCACATCACACCGCCGCGGACCGACATCCTGTTCGAGGGCGGTAAGCTGCGCCTGACCGCGCCCAGCCCTGAACCCGCCTCCCCGAAACCTTCGGTTGACCGCTTTCTGACCAGCCTCGCGGACGAGTATGGCGAAAAGACGGTTGCAATTATTCTGTCGGGCACGGGGAGTGATGGATCCTACGGTGTTCAGGCCATCCGCGAGGCCGGCGGCATCACCATCGCGCAAGACAACGAATCCGCAAAATATGACGGCATGCCGCATAACGCCGTGCAGACCGGCTGTATCGACCTGATCCTGCCGCCTGCCGACATCGGCATCCACCTCAAGAAAATTCTCTTGTCGGAGCGTGATTTCGGGGAGTTCCGCAAAGGCGAGCTGAACGAGAGCCCCGTGTCCGATCTGTTGCAAATTCTGCTGGCCCGCACGCGCGTCGATTTCCGCGAATACAAACAGGCCACGATCAACCGCCGGATCGAGCGGCGCATGGTCGCGCTGGGCATCGGCACGCAGGAAGAATACACGCAGTTCTGCCGCACGAACCCCGCGGCGCTGGACGCGCTGTTCAAGGATTTGCTGATCTCGGTCACGCGATTCTTTCGCGACAAGGAGGAATTCAGCCAGCTGGCAGAGTTGTTGCCGCAACTGGTAGAGGCCCGCGATGGCGCGCCCATGCGAATCTGGATTGCCGGCTGTGCCACGGGTGAAGAAGCGTATTCTATCGCAATGATGTTGTCGGAGGCGTTGGTGGACACCGGTCGCCAGCTCAAGGATCTGGTACAGATTTTTGCGACCGACATTGATAAGGACGCTTTGCAAGTGGCGCGACGCGGCGTCTACAGCATGTCCGCGCTCAACGAGATTCCCAAAAAGCTGGCGGATAAATACATCATCCGTCAAAGCGATGGCATCCGTGTTGTCGACAGTCTGCGCGGCGCGATCCTGTTCTCGGATCACAATGTCTGTCAGGATCCGCCGTTCCAGAAGATCGACCTGCTGTGCTGTCGTAACTTGCTGATCTATTTCGGCAACGGATTGCAGCATAAGGTAATGTCGCGATTCCACTACTCGCTGGCCAGTGACGGGTTGCTGTTTTTGGGCACCGCCGAAAGTGTTGCGGGTGCCGACGATATGTTCGCAGCGGAGCGTCAGTCGTCCCATATTTTCCGCAAGCGCCGCTTGCGCGGTCAGTCGCGGCCCAGCTACATCGGGCAACGCACGCCCAATATCGTAGCGCCGCGCGTCTCGGAGGCCGACCGTGATGATCGTTCCACCGACCGGCACCTGTTCGAGGCGCTGGCCTCCTCGCTGGGCGATAACTCCCTGCTCGTGACAGAGGATTTCGGCATTGCGCGTGTCTATGGCGACATCAGCAAATACATCGAGATCAAGGCCTCAAGCTCGCTCAGGATGCATCTTGACCTGCTGCGCAGCCCGTTGCGCGAAGAGGCCCGCAGCCTTGTCACCATTGCGCTGCGTAACAATGCCCACCGCGCTGGCGTGCGTCATCTGCTGGCCGAAGGGGACGAGACGGAAACCCGCGTCGACGTCTATCCGATTGTCGCGAAAGACATCAGCGAGCGCGCGGCCCTTGTGGTGTTCAACACGGTGCCTGTCGATTTCTCGAAAAAAGCATCGCAGAAGTCGGGTAAGGTGGACGGCACCGCCTCGTCCGAGCGGATTCAATTGCTCGAAAGCGAGATCGCCTCGACGCGCGAGGCCTTGCAGCAAACCATCGAGGAGCTGGAAACCTCTAACGAGGAACTGCAATCGCTGAACGAGGAATTGCAGTCGACCAACGAGGAACTGCAAGCCACCAACGAGGAGCTGGAAACCTCCAACGAAGAGCTGCAATCAACCAACGAAGAACTGATTACCGTCAACGAGGAGCTGCAAGTCACCGCAGCCGAGCTGTCTGGTCGCACGGGGGAGCTGACCTCGGTGATCGAAAGCACGCCGCTGGCGATCATCGTGATGGACAACGCGTTGCAGATTTCGCAGGCGACGAATGCGGCAGCCAACCGTTTTGCCATTCGCCGCCCGATTTCCAGCCCGCACATCAGCCAATGCGTGCTGCCCGATGGCTACCCCAGCCTTGCCCCGATCTGTTCCGAGGCGCTGAAGGTCGGTGAAACCGTCTCGGCCGAGTTTAATTCGAACGACACACGCGTGCTGTTGACTTGCTCGCCCTATTTTAACGTCCACGGCCAGATTCTGGGTGTGACGATGGTCGTGACCGAATTCCCGGGCCTTGCCCGCGAGATGGAGCTGTTGCTGAACAACTCCAAGGTTTATGTGACGCATCATGCGCTGGACGGTACGCTGCTGCGCGCCTCCGAAAGCTCTGCCAAACTGCTGGGCTACAGCCGTGAGGACGTTCTGGGCAAAAGCATTTTCGATCTGTATCCGGCGGATGCTGCCGACCACATCAAGTCGGTCGAAAAGGATATGATCAAGAACGGCAAGGGTTCGGTGCAGACGAGCTATAAGGTCGATATGTCTGACGGTCCTCCTGTCTGGCTCAGCGTCGACAAGATCGCTTATGCGCATCAAGCCGAAAACGAATCGACGATCTATTCGGTCGGCGTGGATATTTCCGAAGTGGTGAAGGCCAAGGAACAAGCGCAGGAATTGGCCAACCAGCTGGTCCTGCTGCAAGAGTTTGCCAATGTCGGATACTGGTCCGTCGATCTGGGTGAAAGCAGCATTTTCTGGTCGTCCGAAGTGTACCGTATCCACGGCGTAGAGGAATCCGAGCCGACGCCACCCCTTGAGGATGCGATCAACTTTTACCACCCCGATGACCGCGCATCTGTCGGGGAGCAGGTTCAAAAAGTCATCGAAGAAGGGGGCGAGTTCCGGTTCACAAAACGGATCATCCGCACCAACGGTGACGAAGTGCAAGTTGACAGTCATGGCGTCGCGGTCGCGGATGAGACCGGCAAGACTGTCAAGATTATTGGCGTGTTCCGTTTGCTGAAAGATATCGCGACGTAACGGGGGCGGGACTGGTTCCCGCCTGCGCAGCACCCGGAATGATAGACATGATCTCATTTGCGACTTTTTCTTACCTGACGCCGCAGGACATCGGGGCGCTTGCGATGCTTGTGCTTTTGTGGGGAGCAATCGGCTGGCGGATCGAGCATCCATCGGCCAGCCGCCTCTCCACGTCTCAGATCATGGCCGAGTTCAGGCGACAGTGGATGGTGCAGATGATCGCGCGGGATGTGCGTATTTTTGATGCCCAGACGGTCAGCACCCTTCGGCAGGGGACCTCTTTTTTCGCCTCGACCTGTGTGATTGCGATCGGTGGAACGCTGGCCCTGATCGGCAATGCGGAACAGGTCGCGGATGTCGCAGCGGATCTGACGGATGTGGCAGGCCCGACAATCCTTTGGGAGATGAAACTTCTCGTGATCGTTGGTTTTCTGACCAATGCCTTCCTGAAATTTGTCTGGTCAAACCGGCTGTTCGGCTATTGCTCGGTGCTGATGGGGGCCGCGCCCAATGATCCGAATGACGCCAAAGCGGGGATTTACGCCAATAAGGCGGCCGAGCTGAACATCGCTGCCGCGCGCAGCTTTAATCGTGGATTGCGGGCGATCTACTTCGGGCTGGCGGCGGTGGCATGGCTGGCTGGGCCTTTGGCCCTTATTCTTGCTGCGATTGTTACATCTATTGTGATCTGGCGGCGTGAATTCGCCTCGCACTCGCGCCGGGCGCTCTTGGAAGATGGTGTGTAACGACCTATCTTATGCATAGAGATGGAGTTGGAAATGCTCAGAAAAATTATTTTATTGTTTGTTTTGGCGGCTTCGCCTGCCCTTGCCGGTCCCGCCGTGGTCGAATCTGTTTCGGTTCAAAGCACGGGCGGCGGGTATACTTTTGATGTTACGGTCCTGCATGAGGATAAAGGCTGGGATGATTACGTCGATGCCTGGCGGATCACCGATGCCAGTGGCACGGTATTCGGGGAGCGGAAGCTGGCCCATCCGCATGTGAACGAACAGCCCTTCACCCGCAGCCTGTCTGGCGTGAAAATTCCCGGCGATGTTACGTCTGTGAGGGTTCAGGTGCATGACACGGTTACCGGCTGGGCGCCCGACAGCAAGGTTGTCACCCTACCCTGAAATCGTCAGCTCCGGTGATAGGGGCCGCCCGATAGGATGGAGGTCGCGCGGTACAGCTGTTCCGCGAGCATGACGCGCACCATCATGTGCGGCCATACCATTGCGCCAAAAGACAGCAGGTGATCGGCCTCGCGGCGCAAGGCAGGCTCGATCCCGTCCGCGCCACCTATGACAAAAGCCAGATCGCGGGTGCCTGCATCGCGCCAGTCTGCGATGCGGTTTGCAAACTCGGGCGATGCCTCGACCTTGCCACGCTCGTCCAGCGCGCAGATCACAGCATTCTGGGGCAGGGCGCGCCGCAGCAACGCGGCCTCGCCCGCCATGCCGCCGCCTTTCCGGTCGTCAACCTCGTGCACAGAAACCGGCCCGAGGGATAACCCCCGGCCGGTCCGGTCAAAGCGTGTCAGGTAGTCGTCGATCAGTGTGTGTTCAGGTCCGGCACGCAGCCGCCCCACGGCACAAATGTGGACCTTCACCCGCGATCAGGAAGCTGCGTCAGGCTGGGGCGCCCACATTTTTTCCAGCTGGTAGAATTCGCGCACTTCGGGGCGGAACACATGGACGATGACGTCGCCTGTGTCGATCAGCACCCAATCGCCTGAATCCTTGCCCTCGGTGCGGACAGCGTGGCCGAACGCATCCTTGACGCGCTGCGCCAGCTTTTCCGAAATGGCGGTAACCTGACGTGTCGAGCGGCCCGAGCAGATAATCATGTGATCACCGATCTCGGTTTTGCCGCGCAGGTCGATCTGCACGACGTCATCCGCCTTGTCCTCGCTCAGCGAGGCCAGCACAGTTTCCAGCAACAGTTCGCTGGTGGCTTGTTTTTGGGCGGCCATTACGACCGCGCCTTGTGTCGCAGGGGACCCTGCGTGAGTTTGCGTAGACAGGACATTGTCCTCCTTTTGTCGCGCCGCCAGACCCCCGGCGCTGGGGTTGGCATTAAAATAGCAACGCTGGTGCACAGTTACAATGTTTGGCAGCGCTGCGGTGGTGTGCCGTATCGTCCTGTGATGATTTTATCCGCTGTGTCCTTCGTCCAGCATACGGATTTCGCGCTGGGGGAAGGGGATCGAGATATCGTTTTCCTGAAACGTATCCCACAGTGCCAGATAGACATTGCCGCGAATGTTGGTCAGCCCGCCGGTGGGGTCCTTGATCCAGAACCGCAGGATGTAATCGACAGAACTGTCGCCGAAGCCGACGATGTGGCACACGGGGGCCTTATGCGTCAGGACACGCGCCACCGATGCGGCAGCAGCGATTGCCAGCTTGCGGACGATATGCGGGTCATCGCCATAGGCCGTGCCAAAATAGATGTCGAGGCGGACAAAATCGTTTGAATGCGACCAGTTGACCACCTGACCGGTGATGAGGTCCTCGTTCGGGATCAGGTATTCCTTCCCGTCGCGCGTCACGACAGAGGCATAGCGCGCGCCCAGTGTCTGAATCCAGCCGAATGTCTCGCCCAGTGAAATCACGTCGCCTGGTTTGATCGACTTGTCCAGCAGGATGATAACGCCCGACACAAGGTTCGAGACGACTTTTTGCAGGCCAAAGCCAAGACCGACACCGATGGCGCCCGACAGCACCGCCAGTCCCGTCAGGTCAATGCCCACCGCCTTGACGCCCATGTAAAAGGCAAAGCCGTACATGGCCAGTTGCACGCCCTTAACGGCAAGAACCTGCATCGAGGGGCTGATTTCTTCGTTGCGGCGAATCGTACTGGCTGTGGCCTGCGATGCGATGCGCGCCAGTGTCACCAGCAGACCGATTACAACGATTGCGGTGATGAGGGTGAGGATCGACAGCCGGAACTCGCCCAGCTCGATCGCGAGCCCGTCGAGAAAGGCCGCCACATCGTCGGCCACGTTCAGAAGGTACAGCGTCGCGTAAATCCACAGTGACCACGTCACGATCCGGCGCAGCGGACGGTTGCGGACCAGCTGCGCGGCAAAGGCAATGCAGACCCAGACAAAGGCCAGCAACGCTGCCAGCCCGACCAGATAGGAACGTGACGGCCATGTAATGCTTTGCATCACCGCATAAACTGCCCATGCCATCAGGGCGAACCAGATCAGGCCCAAACGCCGTTTGAGCTGCACGATGACGCGCAGTTGCCATTTCTCCCAACCCTCGCGGTTGCGGACCCAGTTTTGCAGCATCGCACCGCTGCGACCGTGTAGCAGCCATGCAACCAGTGCCAGTGCAAGGATGATAAGGACCTGATTTTGCCGCCAGCCCGGCTGCACGACACCCGCCAGAAAGCTGACGGCATTCGTCCACAAGGCCTGCATCGTCGCCAGAAATTCTGCAAAAGGATCGACTGGGTCTTGCATGGCTGCTCCGGCAGGGCATGGGGTGCGGGGGAAATCGTCGCATGTCGCGTGGCCGCCCGCAACCCTTGCGGCACAGCGGGATGCGCTGTATCTGGAGGGCATGAAATATGTGTTCAACCAGACCGACCGCGCGCGTTTGCGCGAACGCTTTTACGGTGCCACGCATACCGTGCTGGCCCGGCTATAGCCACATCGCGCAGCATCCTGCGCCCTGCTTCGCCCCCCAACCCGACCAACCACTGACCCGAGGGAGAGGACCATATGTCCCCCAAAACGCTTTATGATAAAATCTGGGATGCCCATCTGGCCCACGAGGCCGAGGATGGCACCTGTCTGCTGTATATCGACCGTCATCTGGTGCACGAAGTGACCAGCCCGCAGGCCTTTGAGGGTCTGCGCATGACGGGCCGTACCGTGCGCGCACCAGATAAAACCATCGCTGTGCCGGATCACAACGTGCCTACCACGCTGGACCGCGCCAATGCCGCCACCATGACCGAGGACAGCCGCATTCAGGTTGAGGCGTTGGACAAGAACGCGCGCGATTTCGGCATTCACTATTACCCTGTGTCCGACGTGCGGCAGGGGATTGTGCATATCGTCGGTCCTGAACAGGGCTGGACACTGCCGGGCATGACCGTCGTGTGCGGCGACAGCCACACGGCCACTCACGGCGCGTTTGGCGCGCTGGCCCACGGCATTGGCACCTCCGAGGTCGAGCATGTTCTGGCCACGCAAACGCTGATCCAGAAAAAATCGCTGAACATGAAGGTCGAGATTACGGGCAAGCTGAACCCCGGCGTCACGGCCAAGGACATCACCATGTCCGTCATCGGCGTCACCGGCACGGCGGGCGGTACCGGATATGTTATCGAGTATTGCGGCGAGGCGATCCGTGATCTGTCGATGGAGGGGCGCATGACCGTGTGCAACATGGCGATCGAGGGCGGGGCGCGTGCCGGTCTGATTGCGCCGGACGAGAAGACGTTTGAATACTGCATGGGCCGCCCCCATGCACCCAAAGGCGCACAGTGGGAAGCTGCGATGGAGTGGTGGAAAACTCTCTACACCGACGATGATGCGCATTTCGACAAGGTTGTGACGCTCAAGGGAGAAGACATTGCACCCTCCGTTACATGGGGCACCTCGCCGGAGGACGTTCTGCCGATCACCGCCAACATTCCCGCCGCTGATGATTTCACGGGGGGCAAGGTGGGCGCGGCGCAGCGTTCGCTTGATTATATGGGGCTGACATCAGGCACGCCGCTGACGGATGTGGCCATTGATACGGTGTTCATCGGATCGTGCACCAACGGCCGCATCGAGGACCTGCGCGCCGCAGCCGCGATCCTGAAAGGTAAGAAAATCAAGGAGGGGATGCGTGCGATGGTCGTGCCCGGTTCCGGCCTTGTGCGTGCGCAAGCCGAGGAAGAAGGGCTGGCCGATATTTTCAAAGAGGCCGGATTCGAATGGCGCCTTGCAGGGTGTTCCATGTGTCTGGCGATGAACCCGGACCAGCTCAAACCCGGCGAGCGGTGCGCGGCGACGTCCAACCGTAACTTCGAGGGGCGGCAGGGCCGTGGCGGGCGCACGCATTTGATGAGCCCTGCGATGGCTGCGGCTGCTGCCGTCACCGGCAAGCTGACGGACGTGCGAGAGATGATGTAGTGGGAGCGCGGGTATGAAGAGACGCAATTTCCTGACCATGATGGGGGCCGCGACACTGGCCCCTGTGCTGCGGCCGGTCGGCGCGCCTGCTGCCGTCGTGGCGCAGGGCTATAACCGCTATCAGTACGGTCTGGCCGTCTTTCATGCCCGCACCCGCGCCAACATCAGTGCCGCCGGTATCGCCCATCGCCTGAAGGTGAGCGTGCCGCAAGCCGAAGCCATGATCGGCGAGATGATCGACAGTCATTTCGTCACTCCCGTTGCAGGCAGCACGAAAGTGCAAGCGATCAGCCAGATCACAAAACCCGACATGCTGGGGTTCGAGCGCGCGGCAAAGCAGACAAGTGCCAGTGCTGCCCCCACGTCGCCCCACAGCATCCAGACCCCCTCAGAGAGGACCACAGCCATGAAAAAGTTTACCACCCTCAGCGGTATCGCAGCGCCCATGCCCCTGATCAATATCGACACGGACATGATTATTCCCAAACAGTTCCTCAAGACGATCAAACGCTCGGGGCTGGGCGTGAACCTGTTTGACGAGATGCGTTATGATGACGACCGTAACGAGATCCCTGACTTTGTGCTGAACAAGCCGCAGTACCGAGATGCGCAAATCCTTGTGGCGGGGGACAATTTCGGCTGTGGCTCGTCGCGCGAACACGCGCCGTGGGCGATTGCGGATTTCGGCATCACCTGTGTCATCGCGCCCAGCTATGCCGATATTTTCTACAACAACTGCTTCAAGAACGGCATCCTGCCTATCGTGCTGCCTCAAAGCCAGGTCGATGTGCTGATGAAGGATGCGGAGAAGGGCGCCAATGCGCGCATCGAGATTGATCTGGAAAACCAGTCCATCACCTCTTCGGACGGGGATGTGTTCAGTTTCGAAGTCGATCCGTTCAAAAAGCATTGCCTTATGAATGGGTTGGACGACATCGGTTTGACGATGGAAAAGGCTGCCGCCATCGACAGTTTCGAATCTGCCGCTGCTCAAAGCCGACCGTGGGTTTGAGCGTCGGTTTGGATCTGGCGTAAACAGTTTGTTAACCAAGATCGAAATTTCAGCAAATTTCTAGTGGGTGCGACTGCCGTGCCCACTAGATGTGCCCCTTGCCTTATTCGTGCCCCTGAAATGATGCAAGAACGCACCACCCCTTCCCTCAAAACGCCCTACGCGCCGTATCATCTGATGCAAGAGACTTGAGAACTAAGGCGAAAGAGGGCACGATTGTGACAAGAATGAGGCAGGCCTTCGCTATCCGAAGGGATCAAGTTGGAACAAGTACGCGGCATCGCATCGCGTCTGGCCAGTTTGAAGGGATAAAACAGTGATTGTACGTATGACCAGCGCTGTAGCGCGTGGACTTTTGGTTGCGACGCTCATCCTGACGCCGGCACTTGTGTTGCCGGGTCTGGGAAGCGATTCAACGCAGATTGTTTTGCTGGTAGCGCTGCTTGCCGGTGTGCTGACCTTTGTCGAATATAATTCCGTATTTCCCAGCATCGTTGAATTCCGCGATGCCGCCCCGTTCAACCGGCTGCGGTTTGCCTCATTGTTTGCGACGGTGTTTTTGCTGAGCGTGATCCTGAAGGGCGTGAATGACCCGACGGTACTGACGACTGCGCTGACGTCCATCGGGACGATTGTGGGCAACGCGCTTGATTTCCCGTATTCTCCGGTTCGGATGATGGTGCTTATGCTGCCACAGGACGCTACCTATGAGACGGTGCATTTTGTGCGCACGGCGGCCGGATTGGCTTATGTGATCTCGCTGGTGGCCATGACGGCGTTTCTGATCCTGGTGCGGGTGCTGAACTGGCCTGCACGGTCGGGTGCCTTTAACGTCTGGGTGAACCTGCCGCTGTTTGATCCTACTGCCGGCGGTGATGTTCTGGAGCGTTTGCAGCGCGATGCCCGCATCAATATCGCGCTGGGCTTTCTCTTGCCCTTCATGGTGCCGGCGCTGGTCAAACTGGCCGCCGATCTGGTAGACCCGATAACATTGCAGAACCCGCAAACCCTGATCTGGACAATTGCAGCATGGGCCTTCCTTCCGGCAAGCATCATCATGCGTGGCATCGCAATGGGCAAGATCGCCGATATGATTGGCGAAAAGCGCAAGCGTGCCTATGCAGAGGCCGAGACAGAGTTTCAGGCGGCCTAACCGCACTTACGATCGTGGTGGCGCTGATCTGCGTGGCCACCGTGGCGCAGGCCCAGAATACCGGCCTGCGCATTGCCACCTTCAACGCTGAACTGACGCGCAAGGGGCCGGGCCTGTTGCTGCGTGATATTCTGCGCGGTGAAGACCCGCAAATCGACGCCTTCAGATCCGTTATGTCGCAGGTGCGCCCCGACATCATCGCCCTGCAAGGGATTGATTTTGACCTGCGCGGTGCCGCGCTTGAGGCGCTTGCCGATGATCTGGCCACCGTCGGGCTGGTGTATCCCTATCGTTTCACGACAGCGCCGAACGCGGGTCAGGCCAGTGGTCTGGACCTCAACGGTAACGGGCGGCTGGGGGATGCGGACGATGCCCACGGGTATGGCCGGTTCAACGGCAATGGCGGGATGGCGGTTCTGTCGCGATTTCCCGTGCTAGAGGAAAATGTCGAGGATTACAGCGCGATGCTGTGGCGCGATCTGCCCGATAATATGTACCCCATGTGGGACGGCACGCCATTCGGCGGGGAGGCCGTGTTCGATGCGCACCGCCTGTCGTCGCGCGGGCATTGGGTGGTGCCCGTTGCCACGCCTGATTTCGGCACGCTGCGGCTGATGACCTATCACGCGACGCCCCCGGTCTATGATGGCCCCGAAGACCGCAATGGCCGGCGCAATAACGACGAGACGGCGTTTTGGCTGGACTACCTTGCGCGTGACAATGGCCCGCCCTTTGCCGTTCTGGGGACGGCCAACATCGACCCGCGCCGTGGCAGTGGCAGGCGCGACGCGATCAAGGCGCTGTTGCGCCATCGCCGTTTGCAAAACCCCTTTGACGACACGCCGACTGCCGACTTCAGAGAGCCCTTTCCAGGCGATTTGCGCGTTGACTATTTGCTGCCCTCGACGGCGTGGCAGGTGTTGGGCCACGGCATTGTCACCGACCGCACCGCCAGCCGTCACAGCCTGCTGTGGGCGGACATAGCGCCCCGCAATCCTTGACGCCCTGAGCGCCGCAGGCTAGGCCAGCGGCAAGCAAATTCAGGAGCGCACGTCATGGCAAACCCCACCCTTTTGATCCTCGCCGGTGACGGCATCGGTCCCGAAGTCATGGGGCAGGTCACCCGCATCATCGACTGGTTCGGGGCCAAACGCGATCTGGCGTTCGACGTGGAGCATGATCTGGTTGGCGGGGCTGCTTATGACAAGCACGGTACGCCCCTGCACGACGACACGATGGCCCGCGCGCTGGAGGTGGACGCCGTGCTGCTGGGCGCTGTGGGCGGCCCGAAATACGACGATCTGGATTTCAGCGTCAAGCCTGAGCGCGGCCTGCTGCGCCTGCGCAAGGAAATGGATCTGTTCTCGAATCTGCGCCCCGCACAGTGTTTCGACGCGCTGGCCGACTTTTCCTCGCTCAAGCCCGAGCTGGTCGCCGGTCTGGACATCATGATCGTGCGGGAGCTGACATCGGGTGTCTATTTCGGGGAGCCGCGCGGCATCTTTGAAGAAGGCAACGAACGTGTCGGCATCAACACCCAACGCTACACCGAGAGCGAGATCGACCGTGTCGCACGATCGGCATTCGAGCTGGCGCGCCGGCGCGGCAACAAGGTCTGCTCGATGGAGAAGGCCAATGTGATGGAGAGCGGCATCCTGTGGCGCGAGGTTGTCCAGCGTGTGCATGACGCCGATTACCCCGACGTAGAGCTGTCGCATATGTACGCTGATAATGGCGCGATGCAGCTGGTGCGCGCGCCCAAACAGTTCGACGTGATCCTGACGGATAATTTGTTCGGGGACATTCTGTCTGATTGTGCTGCAATGTTGACCGGTTCGCTGGGGATGCTGCCCTCTGCCAGCCTTGGTGCGCCCAATGCCGATGGTCGACCCAAAGCGCTTTACGAACCTGTGCACGGCTCAGCCCCCGACATCACGGGGCAGGGCAAAGCGAACCCGATTGCCTGTATCCTCAGCTTTGCGATGGCGTTGCGCTATTCCTTTGACCAAGGGGACGAGGCGACCCGCCTTGAAACCGCAGTCGAAAAAGTGCTGGCAAACGGCGCGCGCACGGCGGATCTGATGGGTGAGGAAGGCGGCACGCCGATCTCGACCACCCAGATGGGCGATGCGATCCTGATGGCGTTGGACGACAGCCTGTAACGGCGCCGCCTCTAGCTGCCAGAGACAAGGCCGGTACGGGCGTCCATCCGGTATGTGGTAAGGGCGTCCATCGCCCCGTCCGCCATGCAGGACACTTTCCAGACGTCCGGCACATCGGTCGGGATCACGGCCAATACGCGACCGCAATTGAATCCATTGAGGCTGATCAGCTCTTCGCTGAGGGTCTTGAGCTCGGTATCGGTCATCGCAGCCGCGCCGTTCGCGACGAGGCCTGCGCTTAGAACAAGGGCAGTTTTCTTCATGGGGCACCTGTGTTTTTGTTGACCTTCAGTGTTGCCCGGGAATGCGGCACCAATAAGGTCGGCCATTGTCCATTGAGGCGCCGGCGTAAAGCTGTCAGGTTGTGCTGCGATAATGCCACAGGAATATTTCCATGAATGACGCCCCGATCCTTGCCGAAATCGTGCTGCCCACGACCGAGTTGCGCGATGATCTGCCGTTCTATACGAAAACCCTCGGCATGCGGCTCGAGAATATTTTTCCTGCCGATGACCCGACAGTTGCCAGTTTTTCCGGCCACGGTATCCGGCTGCGTATCGAAAAGGGCGCGGATGTGCCTGCGGGGCATTTGCGCATTTTGACAGATGATGTCGCCGGTTTCGCCGGCGGCGCGGAGGAGCTGACGGCACCCAACGGCACGCGTATTTCCATTGTGCCGCTGACGCCTCAGGTCGTGCATCACATCACACAGCACGAATTTGCCGTGCGCCGTCTGGCGGATGAGGCCCCTTGGGTCATTGGCCGTGCGGGGATGCATTACCGTGATCTGATCCCCTCGCGGCTGGGCGGCTCTATTATCGCGAGCCATATCCGAATCCCCGATGGCGGGCCGGTGCCCGACATGGTGCATTACCACACGGTCGGGTTTCAGCTGATCTTTTGCTACCGTGGCTGGGTCGATGTCCTGTATGAGGATCAGGGAGATGCGATCCGTCTGCATGCGGGCGATTGCGTGACCCAGCCGCCCGGAATCCGTCACCGCGTGGTGGAGGCCTCTGCCAACATCGAGGTGATCGAGATCGGCGTGCCGGCCGATCATATCACGACCATCGACCATGATTTTACCTTGCCCAACGGCACCGGCGATCCGGCGCGCGAATGGGACGGCCAGACCTTTGTCCACCACCTCAAGGAAGGGGCCCACTGGCAGCCCGCCCGCCTGCCCGGATTGATCGCGCGCGACACGGGCATCACCGCAGGGACCAAAGGCGTGGCAGGTATTCAGGTCATCCGGCGCGGGGAGGCGCCTGCGCCCGCGTTCACCCATGATGCGGACATCCATTTCACCTTTGTGATGGAGGGGTCGATGACGCTGCATGCGCGTGGGCAGGACGACCGCGCGCTGGTGGCGGGCGACGGGTTTGTCCTGCCGCCTGAACTGGTGGTGCAATACCGCGATGCCTCGGACGATCTGGAGCTGTTGGAAGTCGCCCTGCGCGGCGATTACACCGCCACGCCCGTCTAGGAGGGCGCGCGCCCGTCAAAGGTTTCAAGCCGCACATCCGCCCCTTCCAGCGCGCTGCGCACAGAGCGGGCAATACCCACCGCCGTCGGCGTGTCGCCGTGCAGGCAGATCGTGTCGATGGCGGCGGGAATATGCGCGCCGCTTTGCGTGATGATCGCGCCGGCACCCACCATCTCGACCATCCGCGCGCCGGCGATTTCAGGGTCATGGATCACGGCGCCCTCGATGCTGCGGTCCACCAGTGTGGCGTCGTCGTTATAGGCGCGGTCGGCAAAAATCTCGCCCGCCCAGACGCAGCGCAGTTCCTCCACCGCTTGCTGCTGTGCTGTGGCGGCAAGAACCATAACGATCAGGTCCGGGGCCACGGACAGGGCCGCCTCGTACAGATCGCGCGCCAGTACCGGGTCTTCGGAGGCCATGTTGGCCAGCGCGCCGTGCAGCTTGAGGTGGCGGACCCGCGCGCCCAGACTGCGGGCCATGCCGATGCTGCCCGCAACCTGTAGCCTGATCTGGTTTTGCAGCGTTGTGCGGGGCACTGACATCCGGTTGCGGCCAAATCCGGCAAGATCCATAAACCCCGGATGCGCGCCAATGCCGACGCCGTTTTGGTGGGCCAGCTGCATCGTGGCGGCCATAACATCCGCATCCCCCGCGTGCCCGCCGCACGCGATGTTGGCAGAGGTCACTGTGCGCAGCAGTGCTGCGTCATCACCCATGCGCCACGGTCCAAAACTTTCGCCCATGTCGGCATTCAAATCTACACGCATCAGGGTTCTCCTGTGGAAAAGGGATCGGCAGTGGCGGAAATTGCACCGCTGACCAGCTGGTAGGACAGCAGATCACGGATGCTGTGCGGGTCGCGCAGCAGCGGGGTGAGGGTGCGGGCAAGCGCGCTGCGCTCAGCTATTGCGCGGGCCTCGATGCTGCGCGCCTGAGCAAGTGTGACGAACGCGAACCGAAGCGGCGCGCCTGCCGGCGCTTGTGCAACGCGGTCCAGATCACAGGGCAGCACAGTGCCGATGCGGGGGTAGCCGCCCGTGGTCTGGCATTCGCACATCAGCACAAACGGCACACCGTCCCCTGCAATCTGGATGTCGCCTGCAACGATCACATCGGACAGGATGCCCAGCTGGTCGGCTGCCATGAAGGGGGCCGTGTCGTGGTTCATCCGCACGCCCATCCGGTTGGCCCGCGCATCGCGGTGAAAGGGTGTCGCGCAGAACCGTTCCTGAGTTGCGGTGTCGAACTGGTCTGTCTGGACAGAGGGTGTGATGCGGATTGTGCCGCCGCTGAAACGGTCGTCAACGGGTAGGCGCAGGCCCGTGATACTGCCGCTGTCGGTGCCCAGTGGCAGCGCGTCGCCCGCCGCCAGCGCGCACCCCAGCCCCGCGCTCAGGTGGGCGCTGCGGGCGCCCAGAATGCACGGGGTCGCGATCCCGCCGCCCACATGCAGATAGCCATAGGTGCCGCTGCGCGCGCCCCCGATTTTGAGAACCGCCCCCGCAGGCAATGTGTGGCTGGCGTTCCATGCCAGCGGTGTGTCATCCAGCGTGGCGGTCATGGGTGCACCGGTCAGCGCAATGCGCAGCGCCACGGTGGCGCGAAAACGACCGCCCGTGCCGACCATCTCGAGGGCGGCATGGGTGGGGGGGTGCCCCAGCAGGGCCGCCCCTTCGTGCAGGGCCAGCCTGTCTGCCGCGCCGCCCTGTGTCAGCCCCTGGGCCAGATACCCGCGACGTCCCATGTCCTGCACCGTGACGGAAGGACCACAGGACAGAACTTCGAGTGTTCCGCTCATGTCAGCACGCGCGATTGCGCGCCGCCCGCGCCCGTGGTGTCAGAGGCAAGGATGCGCGCGTATTCTGCGGCACTCACGGCGGGAAAAGAGATCTCGTCGCCGGGGGTCAGGGGAATGGGCACTGCCGTATCGGGACGGAAGGGGCGAAAGGCGGTCTGCCCCACATGACGCCAGCCGGTTGGCGAGGCATTTGTGAAAACGATCAACTGGCGGATCGCGACGATCAGCGCACCGGCGGGCACGGATTTTGTCAGCGCCTGCTGACGTGGAATGTCCCAGTGGGCGGGCAGCTGACCGGTGTAGGGCTGGCCGGGGGCAAAGCCGATGGTCAGGACGCGCACGCGGGCCTCAGACAGTTCTGCAATGGCCTGCGCGGGCGTGAGGCCTGCGGCCTGCGCTGCTTCTTCCAGCTGTGGCGCGGCATCGGTGCCATAGAGGGTCGGGATTTCCCACAGCGTGCGACCGGCGGGCAGGGCGGCTGTATGCCAGTCCTGCGTTGCCAGCAGCGCGTGCAGTTTTTCGCGCAGGGCTTCGGGGGCGGTCGCCACAAGATCGGCACTGACAAAAGTCGAGACGAGGGAGGTCGACGTTTCGTGTACCTCGGGCCAGTTTTGCGCATCTACAGCCGCACGAAACGCAATGGCCGCGCAGTTCGCGGCATCCTCCATGACATCGCTGAACTGAACCAGCAGCCCTGCCAGACCCACGCGCCGGATGCGTGGAAAGCCGTGACCGGCGGGCAGATCGTGTTGCGACATGACGGGTGCCTCCTGACCTGTGTGATCAGACCAGACCGGCGGGACAAAGGCAATCGCGTCTTAAGCGGGGTTGTCTTCGAGCACCAGATCGCTGGCTTTTTCCCCGATCATAATTGCGGGGGCGTTGGTATTGCCCGACACAATTTCCGGCATGATCGAACAATCCGCCACCCGCAGCCCCGCGATACCGTGCACCCGCAGCCGTGCATCCACGACACTGCCGTGATCCGTGCCCATCTTGCAGGTGCCGGTCGGGTGATAAATCGAGGCAGTATTATTGCGCGCCCAATCCAGCGTGGCGTCGTAGTCGTCGATATCAAGGGAGGGGTTGGGGCGGTATTCCTCGGAAATCTTGGAGGTCAGCGGCGCGTTGCGCGCAATACGGCGCGCGATGTTCACACCTTCGACGACAGTGCGGCAATCTGTTTCGGTCGACAGATAATTCGGGATAATTTTCGGATAGGCGCGCCCGCTGGACGAGGCCAGCCTGATCTCGCCCTTGCTTTCTGGACGCAGTTGACAGACCGACATCGTGAAGGCCGAAAATTTATCGGCCCCTTTGCCGGGGTTCTCGGCCGAGAGCGGCTGGACGTGGAACTGGATGTCGGGCGTCTCCATCTCGGGGCGGGATTTGAGAAAGCCGGTGGCGAGGCTGGCGGCCATCGTCATCGGACCCGCGCGGAACATCAGGTACTTCAGACCAATGCGCGCCTGTCCCACAAGACTCGAAACTTCATCGTTCAGGGTGGGTTCATGGGTTTTGTAGACCAGCCGCGCTTGCAGGTGGTCTTGCATGTTTTTGCCCACGCCTTGCAGGTCCGCGACCACGTCGATGCCGTGTTCTTGCAGCTGCTCTGCCTCACCGATGCCCGATAGCATCAGCAATTGGGGGGAGTTGATGGCACCACCGGACAGGATGATTTCCTTACCCGCGCGCAGGGTTTGCAGGGCGCCTGATTTGTCCTTGTACTGGACACCTGTCGCGCGCTTGCCCTCGATCACGATTTTTTCGACCTGCGCGTGGGTGATGATTTGCAGGTTGTCGCGTTGCCGCGCGGGATTGAGGTAGGCCACCGCCGTCGAGCAGCGCCGCCCGTTCTTTGCCGTCAGCTGGAAAAATCCCACGCCCTCCTGCTCTGCGCCGTTATAATCGGGGTTGAATTTATAGCCCGCGGCCTGCGCTGCCGCGACCCATGCATCGGTGATGGGGCGCTGGATGCGCATGTTCGAGACGGACAGCGGTCCTTGGTTGCCGTGATACTCATCGGCGCCGCGCTCGTTGTTTTCTGCGCGTTTGAACAGGGGCAGAACATCATCCCAACCCCAACCGGTGTTGCCCATCTGGCGCCAGCGATCGTAATCTTGTGGCTGTCCGCGAACGTATAGCAGCCCGTTCAGCGACGAGGAGCCGCCCAGTACCTTGCCGCGCGGCCATTCCAGCTGGCGACCGTTCAGGCCCGGATCAGGCTCTGTCTTGTAGCACCAGTCGACGCTGGGGTTGTGAATGGTTTTGAAATAGCCGACGGGGATGTGTATCCACGGGTTCCAGTCCCGCCCGCCTGCTTCCAGCAAGATGACTTTGTTTCGGGGATTGGCGCTGAGCCGGTTGGCCAGTACGCATCCAGCCGAGCCTGCGCCTACAACGATGAAATCGGCGTCCATAGTGAAAATCCCCCCTGACGGTAAAGAAATTACTATACAGAAGCATTGATTCAAGCTAGCCTTTTTTGAAACAAAAAGTCTCAATAATTGAGAAACTAAACCGGGAGGAACAACTATGAGTGTACAAAACAACCTTAAGGGGATTTCGCGTCGCGATCTTTTCCGTGTGGCCGGCCGCTATGGCATGAGCTCGACTTTGCTGGCCGCGGGCGGCTTTGGCGGGGCGATGAGCCTTGCAAATCTGGCCTCTGCCGCTGAGTCAACATATGACAAGCGTTTTGCGAAAGAAGCAAAGCATACTTTCAAATTCGGTGCGTCCGGCTTTAATGCGCGCAACCTGTTGATCGAACGCGCAGGCGCATTGGAATTCTGCCGCGATCTGGAATCGCGTACAGATGGCGAGATTCGCATCGAATTCATTGGCGACAACCAGATTTGTGGCCAGACGTCCTGCGTCGAGAAATGTCAGCAGGGGATCGTTGATTTCTACGCGGCTTCCACGCAGAACTCTGCGGGTGGCGCGCCTTACCTGAACGTACTCGACTATGCGTATATGTTCCGTAACCGTGCGGACCAGTACCACTTCCTGTACTCCCCCGCATCGCAAGCCCTGCTGCGTGAGCCTTATGAAAAGCGTCACGGTCTGAAGCTGCTGTTCTCTCACGCCGAACTGCGCGGCATCCAGCTGGGTCTGGCATGGGACGACAAACCGACGGTTACCTCCGTCGAGCAATTGGCCGGTACCAAGAACCGCGTCACGGGCACACAGCTGGGTCGCATCGCGATGGAAGCGATGAACCTGAACCCGGTTCCGGTTGCGTGGGAAGAAACCCTTGATGGTCTGAAGCAGGGCCTGATCGACGGCGCGGAAACATGGGCCTCTGCGGTGGCATATGCCAACATGGCGCCTGTTGTGTCCCAATCGGTGCACCTCAACTTCTTCTGCGGGACCGAAGCGACATCCATGAACGCTTCTGTGTTCGACGGTCTGTCGGGCGATCTGCAAGACGCGGTGATGGAATCGTCCTATTGGGCACAGACCCATGTGCAAGCCGCGAACGAGGCTGCATTGGTGAAAACTGTTGGTCAGTCCGATCCGCAGCTGCCCGGCACCATCTTTGCCGAGAACGGTGTGCGCAACGCATTCCTGTCCGACGCCGAGATCAAGAAAGCCGAAGAGATGTGCTCGCCCGAGTTCCAGCCACAGCTGTGGGAGCAATGGCGCGAGCGTCTGAACGGCTGGTCCGGCGGCCTCGACACCTACCAGGATATCTACGACGAGGTCCGCACAATCGATGGCAATACCCTGCCAGAGAATGTTGAGCCACGTCGCTGGTGGAAAGCATAATCTCCGGAGTTTAATCTTAGGCCGATCCGCATACCGCGGGTCGGCCTTTTTTCACTTCTACTGGTATTATGCGCGGGAATTCAGGCGTTGCCTGAATGCTGAAAGAGGATTTATTTATGTCTGTCTGGTCCGAAGCGGTGGCGGTGCTGCCTGCCATCCTGTCTGGCGATACATGGGAAATGCGAAATGCCTTTTATACGGATGGCATGTGGATTTTCTCTGTTGTGCTGACGCTCGTCGGGGGTGTGCTGGCGCATTACCTGTTCAAATTCGTCCCCTTCATCGAGCAACATCTGGAGCGGGGCGTGTCCGTGATCGCCTACCTGATGATTGCCGCGATTATTTTCTGGGGCGTGATAGACCGGTTTGTGTTCTCCCACCAATGGTCGGGATCAACTACAGTGCCGCCCTTTCTCTTTATGATTATGGCGTGGTTCGGATGTTCGTATAATGTGAAACTCCGCACACACCTGAGCTTTAGCGAATTCCGCTCCAAAATGAAGCCTTCCGGCCAATTGGGCGCGCTGAGCCTCGACATGGTTTTGTGGCTCGGCTTTTGCCTGCTTGCGATCACGACATCGCTGCGCTTTACCGCGCTGTCCGCCGATAACTTCCAGATGGTCGACGGGGTCGACGATGTAATGAAGTGGTGGTTCTACATTTGCGTGCCGCTGGCGTTTTTGCTGATGGCAGGGCGCGTGATCGGAAACTGGCTTGAGGATCTGCACAATTACAGATCTGGCAACCAGATTATCAAACAAGCTGTTATCGGGGGGGATGTCTGATGACCGATGGTACATGGATCACGCTTATTTCTATCGCTGTGACGATTTTGTTCATGCTTGGCACGCCCGTCTTGCTGGTGATTTTCTATTGGGTGGTTGGATGCAGCTTTGTCATCGACCTGCCGCTGGATAATACGGGGAACGAACTGCTCAATGTGTTCAACAAGGGCTTTGCCCTGCTGGCGATGCCGCTGTTCATCCTGACCGGCGATCTGATCAACCAGTCCGGGATCGCGCGGCGATTATCTGATTTTGCCTATTCGTGTCTGGGCTGGCTGCGCGGCGGTCTGGCGATGGCGGCGATTTCGGCCTGTGGCCTGTTCGCGGCGATCTCCGGCTCCAACTCCGCCACCACGGCGACGATCGGTTCGATGCTGCACCCCGAGATGGTCAAAGGCGGCTACGATGAGCGGTTCTCGGCGGCGACTGCGGCTGCGGGCGGCACGGTGGGCATCATCATTCCCCCCTCGATCATCTTTATCGTCTACGGGTTTTTGTTGAACCTGCCCATTTCGGACCTGTTCATCGCGGGCATCGTGCCGGGTGCGCTGATGGTGCTGGCCATGATGACGGCTGCGTTTATCATCTGCACGATCAATGGTTGGGGTATCCTGATCGGCCTGTCACCGATGCGTGTCATCAAAACGGCTGTCGGTGCATGGCTTGGCTTTTTCGCCATTGGTCTGGTGCTTTGGGGTATCTACTCGGGCAAGTTCTCCCCGACCGAAGCGGCTGGCGTCACTGTCGGGTTCTGCATCATCGTAGGGTTGATCTGCTATCCGCTGAACAAGATCCTGGGCGACAAAACCGAACGCCCCGTAGAGGAAAAATCGCTCGCGTCGATGTTTGTGGTCGAGGGGTTCACGTTGCCCAATCTGCCCACCATCGTGTCCCGCTCGGCCCAGATCACGGGTATTCTGGTGCCGTTGATTGCGGTGTCTGTGGCGATGCAACAGGTCATGTCCTCGCTTGGGGCAAAGGATTTCATCGGGGATTTCGTGACCGGCATGGGCGGCTATCACGCGGTTCTGTTCACGTCGATGGCGATTGTTTTCATCACGGGAATGATCCTTGAATCCTTGCCTGTCACGATCATCCTTGCGCCAATTCTGGCACCGATTGCGGCATCTGTCGGGGTTGATCCGATCCACTTTGCGGTGATTTTCCTTGTGGGTGCGTCGATTGGTTTTGTGACGCCGCCCTACGGGTTGAATCTGTATGTGGCCAGTGGGGTGACGGGCGTGCCCTACTTCCGCTTGTTGCGCTATACTGTTCCTTATCTTGTTGCTTTGATAAGTGTCTGGTTTATCGTGGCATTGGTACCTGATCTGGCGCTGATGCTGTTGCCGGAGAGATGATGAGGAGACCCCCGACCCATGCATGACGACGCCAGCATAACGGAAAAAGCGATCCCGACGAATTTGCGGTTGCTGCTGTTGCTGGAAGAACTTGCAAGGGTCGGGGTGCCGATCACCCCGACTGCCGCCAATGAAACACTGGGCCTGCCCAAGCCGACGATCCACCGCCTGTTTCACACGCTGGAGGAGGAGGGGTTTCTGCAGCGCGACATCGACGGACGCTCCTACGCGCCGGGGGGGCGTCTGCGGCGTTTTGCGGGCTCTGTCCTGTCGACCTCGCGCATTCGCATGGTGCGCAAGACCGTGCTGACCGCATTGGCCGAGGACGTGGGCGAGACGTGTAACATCGCCATGCCGGAACGGCACGCGATGGTCTATCTTGACCGGGTCGAGACAAAATGGCCCCTGCGCATCCAGCTGCCTATCGGGACGCAGGTGCCGTTCCACTGCACCGCCAGCGGCAAAATGTACCTCAGCTCGCTCAAGCCGCGCCTGTTCGCCAAATACCTCAACCTTGTCACGCTCGGGGCGCATACCGATCACACGATGACCGACCCTGCCGTTCTCACGGCAGAGATAGAAGCGATCCGCGCGCAGGGTTACGCCCTCGACAACGAGGAATTCATGGAGGGGATGGTGGCGATTGCCGTGCCGTTGATCGACGCGCAAAACCGGCTGATGTCCACTCTGTCCGTGCATGCCCCGACGCAGCGGATGGCCCTGTCCGATCTGAGCGCGCAACTGCCGCGCTTGCAGTCCGCCGCTGTGGAGTTAGCCGAACTTGTGATCCAGTGAGGGGCGCAGCCAGCCGTCCTCGAATACGATTTTACCTACGTCCGCCAGCCGTTTGATCCGCTCCAGCTCCGCCTCGAAGGCGGCCTGCCTGCTGGTGCTCCACCGCACACCCGCCTCCGGCCACAGCGCCTTGATGCGCAGGGTGTCTTGCGCACGAAAGGCCTTCATGTCGACACGGCCCACCAGACGCTCGCCCTGCAGCAGCGGAAAGACGTAGTAGCCAAAGATGCGTTTGGCTTGCGGCACGAAAACCTCGATCCGGTAGTCAAAGCCAAACAGGAATTGCGCGCGTTTGCGGTCGCGCAAGGCAGGATCGAACGGGCTGAGGACGCGCAGCCGCCGCGGTGCGGATCGTTCAATTGCGGGATCTTCCCCCAGCGCCTTGCGGGCAAAGCACTGTTTGATCGCACCCTGTGCACCCGTAATCTCGACCTCTTCAACGGTACCATCGCGCAGGGCTGCGGCGCACCACGCCTTTGCCTCTCTCGCGCTGACATGCGCCCAGAAGGCCGCGATTTCCCCCGAGGTGGCAAAGCCGAGGCGGTCCAGCGCCGCATGGCAACACCAGTCGATCGTCTCGGCCTCGGTTGGCGCAGCGTTGGGTGCGCGGATGTGCGCCGCCAGCGCGCGCGTCGTCAGGTCATAGCGTTTCTGGAAATTCTCGCGGCCCACAACATGCAGCGCACCGCTGCGCCACAGATATTCCAATGCGGTTTTGGACGGGTGCCAGTCCCACCACCCGCCAGAGCCGCGCGTTTCGTCTTTTCCCACGTCCGAGGTGCCGCAGGCGCCGTGGTCGCGGATGTGGTCCAACACGGTCTGGAGCTGGTCCTCGAACCCTTCGCGCCGCCAACTGCGCCACTGGTTGCGCAGCTTTTCAGCGTCGCGGCTGCGGCGCAGGTGCCATTGCGGATAAAACGCGAGCGGGATGACCGCAGCGTCGTGGGTCCAATGCTCGAACAAGGCCTGCTGTGTCTCGTAGAGGTGTTTGAGGTGCGCGGAGCGGTAGCGCGGTCTGCGGGCAAACAGGATCATGTCGTGGGCGCGCGCAACCGTGTTGATACTGTCGAGCTGGACAAACCCCAGCTGAGTGATCAGCGACAGCAGATCGTCGCCCTTGCCGGTGCCTTGGGGTGTGTCCAGCAGGGCATGGCGGTCCAGAAAAATGCGCCGCGCAGCCTGATTGGACAGGCGCGGCAGGCTCATCCGCGTTGCTTGCGGCGCAGGGTGTCGCCCAGTGACAGGGCGGGTTTCATCGTGACTGTTTTGGACAGGTCGGGGTCGGGAGTGTCGCTGGCCGCATTCAGGATGATCCGCGCTGCCGCCAGTCCGATTTCGCGGCGGCAGGCATCGGTGGTGGCCAGCTGGCGCGGCAGACCTGCCAGCAGCTCGACACGGTTGAAACCGGCAAGGCCGATCTGGCCGGGAACGTCGACGCCCTGATCCAGCAGATGCAGCAAACCACCCGCCCCGATCATGTCGTTCGAGTAATAGAGAAAGTCCAGATCGGGCGACCGCGCCAGCATCTCGGCTGTCATTTCGCGCCCTTTGAGCAGGCCGGACCCGCCAGAATAAAAGGCGCGGTCCTCGATCTCGATCCCTTCTTTCGCCAGCGCTTCGGTGAACCCTTCAAAGCGTTTGCGCGCGCGGTGGTCCAGCGGCATCTTGGTTCCCAGAAAGCCGATCCGCTCATAGCCTTCGCGCAGGATCGCGCGCGCCATGTCACGGCCCGCCTGACGGTGCGAAATGCCCACGACCGCGTCCACGGGATTGCCGTCGACGTCCATGATCTCGACCACGGGGATGCCTGCGTTCATCAGCATGGCGCGCGTTGCCTCGGAATGCTCCAGCCCTGCGATGATCACACCGGACGGGCGCCATGACAGCATTTCGTAGAGGACCTGTTCTTCCTTTTCGGGGCGGTAGTCGGTGACACCCACGACGGGTTGCAGCGGCGTGTCGTCAAAGGCTTCGTTGATGCCGCTTAGAACTTCGGGAAAGACCATGTTGCCCAGCGAGGGAATAATCACCGCCACCAGATTGACCCGCTGCGAGGCGAGCGATCCGGCGATCTGGTTGGGGACGTATCCCAGCTCCTTGGCGGCGGCAAGAACCCGCTCGCGCGTGGTGGCCGAGACATCGCCGCTTTTTCGCAAAACGCGGCTGACGGTCATTTCAGAGACGCCGCAGGCCTCGGAGACATCGCGCAGGGTCAGTGGGCGTTTGGGCGTCTGGGTCACGATGGGTATCCTGCTGTTTATGTTTGTATGCAGCGTAATGCGGGCAGGCCTGACAGGCAATCACGCACTTGGCGGGGGCGGGGATATGGCTGGCTGTAACCTTATGTGCGCGACGCGCCACTTGATCCCGCGCTTTGGTTCGGTCACTAGGGTATACGGCTGACCATTCAGACAGGGGCGCTGCCATGAATTTCGACCTCTCCGAATATCCCCCCATCGTCCAGCAGATCGCGGACTATGCCCTGCAGGGGTATAACATGGCGCTCAGCTGGTTGCTGAGTCCGGCAGCATGGTCGCAATTTGCGCTGTTGGTCGGGGCCTATCTGCTGGCCGTTCTTATCGCACGCAGCCTGCGGCCCGCGCTCGCGCGGTTTATCGACCCCGGAGAAAAACAAAACCTGTTCACGGCCCCGCGCCAGCTGGTTCTGCGGTTCTTGCCGCTGATCCTGCCGTTGCTGGCCTATGCCCTCACTGGCGTGGGCGAACAGATCGTTCGTTCGATGTTCGACAGCGGCGCTGTGATCGCCTTTGGCAAACGGGTGTTCCTGTTCCTTGCCGTGCGCGTGTTCGTGCGCGACATCCTGCGCGATCCGTTCCTAAAGCTGCTGGGCCGGTTCATGCTGCTGCCTATTGCAGGGCTTTATACGCTGGGCCTGCTGGACGTTGTCAGCGCCCAATTGACCGAGACAGTCGTGGGTGTGGGCAACATCAACTTTTCGCTGATGGCGATCGTGCGGGGTATCATCGCGGGGTCGCTCCTGTTCTGGCTGGGGCAATGGTCCAATAGCCAGACATCGGCGCTGATCGAAAAGCAGGAAATCCGCCCCTCGTTGCGGCAGCTGCTGATCAAGGCGATCGAGTTCACTATTTTTGCAATCGCCTTCCTGACACTGATGAACATCATGGGCATCAATCTGGGCGCGCTGGCCGTGCTGGGCGGGGCGATCGGTGTTGGTCTGGGCTTTGGCTTGCAGAAAATCGCCTCCAACTTCATCTCGGGTGTGATCCTGCTGGTCGAAGGGCAGGCAACTGTTGGCGATTATGTCGAGCTGGACGGCGGTGAGGCGGGGACGATTGTCAGGATGATGGCCCGTGCCGCTATCCTCGAGACATATGACGGTCGCTGGATCGTCGTCCCGAACGAGGACTTTATTACGACCCGTGTGGTCAACTATTCCGATTCAGGCTCTGCCAACCGGTATGAGGCAGATTTTTCCGTGAGCTATGACACAGACATCAACCTGATCCCCGATATTGTCGAGGCGGCAGTGGCCAAACACCCCGAAGTGCTGGACAGGCCTTATCCGCCCGATTGCGAATTGCGCGGCTTTGGTGACAGCGGCATTAATTTTGCAGTCGAATTCTGGGTGAACGGGATCGACGACGGGCCAAATAAATTCACGTCCGATGTGCTGTTTCTGGTTTGGAACGCCCTGCGCGACAACAACATCCAGATCCCGTATCCGCAGCGTGTGATCGAGATCAAGGGCGGCCTGCCAAAAGCAGCGCCGGAGTGAGCCACGCGGTCGTTATCGGCAGTGGTCCTGCCGGTTTGATGGCGGCACAGATCATGGCGCAGGCGGGGCTGCGGGTCACCGTGTGCGAAGCAAAGCCATCGGTGGGCCGCAAGTTTTTGATGGCGGGCAAGTCGGGTCTGAACCTCACGAAATCCGAGGAGGCACAGGCATTTCACGCAGCCTTCAGCGAGGCGACGCCGTGGCTGTCCCCGATGCTGGATGCGTTTGGCCCCGCGCAGGTTCAGGTCTGGGCACAGGGTCTGGAACAGGAAATTTTCACCGGCACCACAGGCCGCGTTTTTCCCAAAGCGATGAAGGCCTCGCCGCTGTTGCGCGCATGGCTGGCGCGGCTGGAGGGGTTGGGCGTTGTCTTTCACACCCGCTGGCGCTGGACCGGCTGGGCCGATGGTATGTTGCGATTTGACACGCCTGCAGGTGCGCAAACACTTGCGGCACAGGCCACCGTTCTGGCGCTGGGCGGGGCCAGCTGGCAGCGCCTTGGATCTGACGGAGCCTGGGCGCCGTTACTGGCGCAGGCGGGTGTGGTGCTTTGCCCGTTCGTGCCTGCGAATGCAGGCCTTGCAGTGATGTGGTCGCCGTTTATGGAAAAGCACCTTGGTCACGCGCTCAAGAACATCCAGCTGCGTGCAGGGGCGCATGTCTCGCGCGGGGAGGCTGTCGTGTCGCGGCGCGGGCTGGAGGGCGGCGGCGTCTATGCTGTTTCGCGTGGCGTGCGCGAAGGGGCTGCGCTGCGCATTGATCTGATGCCTGACCAAACGGTGCAGGCTGTGGCGCAAAAACTGCGTAAACCACAGGGCAAGGCAACGCAAAGCAACCATTTGCGCAAGGCCCTGAAACTGGACCCGATCAAGATCGCGCTGTTGCAGGAAATGGCGATGCCCCTGCCCAAGGATGCCGATGCGCTGGCTGCGGTGATCAAGGCCCTGCCAATCACGCATGCCGGTCTGCGCCCGCTGGATGAGGCGATCTCGACCGCGGGCGGGGTTTCGCAGGAGGCGGTGGATGCGGCGCTGATGTTGCGCGCAGTGCCCGGCACCTACGCGGTGGGCGAGATGCTGGACTGGGAGGCGCCGACCGGCGGCTACCTGATTACAGGGTGCCTTGCGACGGGGGCGTGGGCAGGCGGGCAGATTGCGGCCCGCCTGAACCTTTAGGCGGGGGCCTCGCCGCGTGCGCGCGTCGCTTTGAACGCGTCGCGTTTGCGGATGCCTGCGGCCCATGCTGCCAGTTTGTCGTCCAGCGGCTCGAACCCTGCGCCGATGGACCAGTTGATACAATGTACTGCCAACAGGTCGGGCACGCTGATCGCATCGCCCATCAGGAACGGCCCGTCCAGTTGCGCGCTCAGCGCGGCGGCGCTGCGGGCGAATTCGGCTTTCAGGCTGGCCTTGATTTCGGGCACGCGCTGATCTTGTGGAAAGACAAAGCTGTGTTTGGCCGCAGCCCACAGGATCGCATCGAATTCGTCGATCAGCCAGAACAGCATTGCATCCTGTCGCGCGCGTGCGGTGGTGCCGGCAGGGGCGGTCAGCAGGGCGTGTTTATCGGCCAGATACTGCATGATCGCGACTGAATCGGTCAGCAGCGTGTCGCCGTCCATCAGGGCGGGCACCTTGCCGGTCGGGTTAAATGCGCGCGCCTCGTCTGAGCGGGGCGCGGCGGGGACCAGCTCATAGGGTTGGCCCAGCTCCTCCAGCATCCATGCGACGCGGAAGGCGCGGGTTTTGATACTCCCGATCAGTTTGTACATCAGTCTCTCCTGCGGTTATTTTCGGGTTTCCATCATCGCCAGCCGGATGAATATCCGCTCGATGATGGCCATTGCGGGCGCTGTCTGCCCGGCAGAGCGCAGCTGCAAATCCGTGTCGGTTAAAAATCCCAGCGCCGTCTCTAACCTGTGCGTGCCCCAGTCGCGCGCCTGCCGCATCATGCGCTCGCGGTCGCGGACCCCCCACAGCGGCGCGCCGGGGTTGCAGGCCGCACGGTGCAGGGCGCGAAAATGGCGCATCGCCATGATGCTGAGGGTGACAGGATTGACGCCCTGACTTTGCAAGCGGCGCATCATCGGGCCGATCTCGGCTGATTTGCGCTCCGCCACGATGTGCAGAATATCATCCACCGCCGCCTCTACCGAGGCGGGCGCGCAGGCGGCTATGTCCTCAAGTTCGACAGGGGTGTCGGGATCACTCAGCTTATAGAGAGCGAGTTTTTCAAGCGTTTGACGAAAGTCACCGGGATCAAGGCTGCGGGCAAGGTCCTCCAGCGCGGCCAGTGCGGGGCCTTGTGCGTCCAGCGTTGCCTCGTGCAGCAGGCGCTCGATCTCGGCGCGGTCGGGGGGCGTGTCGAAAATTCCCCAGGCATAGGCATCGCGGTGGCCGACAAATGCCTTGAGCAGTTTGGAGGTTTTTTTCAGGTCCCCTGCGGTGATGATGATTTGTGCATCGCCTGCCTGCCAGTCGGCCAGCGTGTCGATGATGATCTGGGCGGTGTGTTCGGTCGCGCCCTCGACAAAAGCGGCGCGGGGGCCGGGGAAAAACCCGACCGCCTTGATCGCGTCCATCAGCAGGGCGGGTTCGCGCCGCAGATCGGCACCGGCGATTCGGGTCAGTCGCATTTCCTCCTCGGCGGCGGGGCCCAGCAGCGCCTTGAGGTATTCCTGTCGTTTGAGGGCGACGCGCATGGCATCGCCGCCGTACAGCAGCAGTCCTACCTTATCCTTGGGCGGTCTGGCGATGATGCCTGCGGCGTCGCGGTTGCCCAGTTTCATACAGGCAGGCGTGTGGTGAACAGGCGCGCGGTAATCTGGTCTGCGAGGATGGTCATCAACCGTTCCAGCGCGTCCCGTTCGGCCGCAAGGGTTGCGACTGTCGTGCCTGTCGCGGAATAGGCGGTAAAATTCTCGACGCTGCCAGAGGAGACGACATCGCCGGTGGTTGTGTCGCGCAGGGCAAAACGCGCCTTGGCCGTGATGTTAAAGCGGGTGATGTCGCCGGCTGTGTTGATCGCCAGCCCGTCATCGTCGGTGGCCAGTTCGATGTCGAGGGCATAGCGGCTGGCGGTGCCGCTGCGGCCCAGACGTGTTTCCATCTGCCGCACCAGCAGATATCCGGCCTGCGATGTGGGTTCTTGTACCGTGACCTGCCCGCGCAGCTGTGCGCCCGCGCCGCCGGTGCCGTAGACCGGCGAGAACCCGCAAGCGGCCAGCGGAGCAGCGGCGACCAGCGCCAGAAGGGTTCGACGGTTAAACAACGACATTCACAATCCGCCCGGGTACAACGATCACCTTCTTGGGTGTTCCGCCGTCAAGGATACGGATCACAGCCTCATGAGCAAGAGCCAGCTTTTCGACGGCGTCTTTCGGCATATCTGCGGGGACGTCGATTTCCGCACGCCGCTTGCCGTTGATCTGGATCGGCAGGGTCACGGTGTCGTCCTTCAGCATTGCCTCGTCTGCGACAGGCCAGGTCGCGGTGGCAATCAATCCCTCGCCGCCCTGCGTGTGCCAGATGTCTTCGGCCAGATGCGGCGTCATCGGGGACATCAGCTGCGCCAGTGTCATCACGGCTTCGCGCTGGGCTGCCTTACCGGCCTTTGATTTTTGCAAGGTCGCGGTAAAGCCGTATAATTTGGCGATGGCCGCGTTAAAGCCGAAGCTCTCGATTGCCATTGTCACGTCGTGGGTGGTTTTGTGCATCTGTTTGCGCAGCTGCACATCCGCGTCGCTTGGCGTGCCTTCTTCCATCGTGGCGATCCGGTCCGAGATGTTCCAGACGCGGGCAAGGTGCTTGTGCGCGGCCTCGGCGCCCGAGGCGGTCCATTCCACATCCCGCTCGGGGGGCGAATCGCTGAGGACGAACCAGCGGGCGGTATCGGCCCCGAAGGCCGAAATGATGTTGAGCGGATCGACCACGTTGTTTTTCGACTTGGACATTTTGGCAGAGGGAATCGTCTCCAGCTCTGCGCCGCCCTGTTTGAGGAAGGCCTTATCGCCCTTCAGCTCGACCTCTTCGGGGTAGTGAAAGACGGGGCGGTCGTTGGCATCGGTGCTTTGGTAGATGGCATGGGTAACCATGCCTTGCGTGAACAGGGCGTCGAATGGTTCGATGGCCGTTTCGGGCAGGTGGCCGGTGATCTGCATCGCGCGGGCAAAGAAGCGGGCATAGAGCAGGTGCAAAATCGCATGCTCGACCCCGCCGATATACTGGTCGACGTTCATCCAGTATTTTGCATCTTCCATGACGGTCGGGGTGTCGGCGTGCGGCGCGGTAAAGCGGGCATAGTACCACGACGAATCGACAAAGGTGTCCATCGTATCGGTTTCGCGCTGGGCGGTCTTGCCACAGGCGGGGCATTGCGTGGTGCGCCATTCGGTGTGGCGGTCCAGCGGATTGCCGGGAATGTCGAAGGTGACGTCGTCAGGCAGTTTGACGGGCAGGTTCGCTTTCTTTTCGGGCACAACGCCGCAGTCATCGCAATGAACCACGGGGATCGGGCAGCCCCAATAGCGCTGGCGCGACAGGCCCCAGTCCCGCAGGCGGAATTTGGTAACACCCTGTCCGACCCCCTGAGATTCGCAAAAGGCGATGGCAGCGTCGATGGCCTCATGGCCCGTCTGCCACTGTTCGCCTGCAAAGCCGCGGTTGTAGAACACTTTTTCGGTTTTCTGCGGGACGTAGGCCTCTGCCAGCTGGTCGCTTGCGTCCTCGGACGGCAGATAGGTGGCAATGACCGGCAAATCGTATTTCGTGGCGAATTCAAAATCCCGCTGGTCATGGGCAGGACAGCCGAAAATCGCGCCTGTGCCATAGTCCATAAGGATGAAGTTCGCGATATAGACGGGCAGCTCTGCTGCGGTATCAAACGGATGGCGCACGCGGATGCCGGTATCCAGCCCCAGTTTCTCGCCTGTCTCGATCGCTTCTTCGGTGGTGCCGCCCTTGCGGCATTCCGCGACAAATTCGGCTACCTCGGGATTGTCACGTTCCAGCAGCTTTGCAATCGGGTGATCAGGGGAGATGCCGACAAAGGACGCGCCCAGCAGCGTGTCGGGGCGGGTGGTATAGACCTCGATCTGGTCATGACCGTCTGGGGCGTTCACCGTCGAGAAGGCAAATTGCAGCCCGCGCGATTTGCCGATCCAGTTTTCCTGCATCAGACGCACCTTGGCAGGCCAGTTTTCCAGCGTGTCCAATGCGCCCAGCAGTTCGTCGGAATAATCCGAGATCTTGAAGAACCATTGCGTCAGCTCGCGCCGCTCGACCAGTGCGCCGGAACGCCAGCCGCGCCCCTGCTCGACCTGCTCGTTTGCCAGAACGGTCATGTCCACGGGGTCCCAATTGACCACAGCGTTCTTGCGATAAATCAGCCCGGCTTCGATCATGTCGATGAACATCGCCTGCTGGTGCTGGTAATAATCGGGGTGGCAGGTCGCGATCTCGCGCGACCAGTCCAGCGAGAATCCCAGCGGTTTGAGCTGGCTCTTCATGTCCTCGATATTCTGGTAGGTCCATTCGCCGGGGTGAATCCCCTTTTGCATCGCGGCGTTTTCTGCGGCCAGACCAAAGGAATCCCAGCCCATCGGGTGCAGCACGTTGAACCCTGTTGCGAGTTTATAGCGCGCAATTACGTCCCCCAGCGTATAGTTGCGCACATGGCCCATGTGGATGCGCCCTGAGGGGTAGGGAAACATCTCGAGGACATAGTATTTTGGTTTCTCGGCAGAGCGGACGGCCTTGAAGATTTCGTTCTGCTCCCAGGCGGATTGCCAGCGCTTTTCGATTTCAGCAGGGGTGTAGCGGGTCATAAAATGGGCCTTTTTAACGCAGAGGCGCCGGACGTGTGGGGGTCACAAGGTCCGGCGCTGCACGATATCAATATAAAACGAGAGAGGCGGTCAGAGCTTGTTGTCTGTGATCCGTAGTTCACGGGCGCGCGACAGGATCGCATCCTCGACGGCGCGGCTGGTGGCCTTGCTGACCGGACCGCTGCGCGATTGCAGTGCCACATTGAGCGAACGCGCATCAAGGGCAGGATCGTCGATCAGCACTGTCGCGCGGTAGGCCCGTCCGCCGCCCGGGGGGGTGCCAAATCCGGTGACGATCACGCCTGTGAACGGATCGACAGACTGGATCGGGAGGAAATTCAACACCTCGAGCGAGGCCGACCAGAGGTATTTGTTAACCGAAACAGTCGTCTCGGTGCTGGACTTGCTGAAAATGGACCAGATCGTGTTTGCCCTGTCCGTTTCGATGTAACCGGGGTTGTTGGGATTCGTGTACACTTCGGACGTCGGTTTGTCCGGCGGGCCAAGGCCGCACGCCGCCAACGACCCTATCGCAAGTGCCAGTACCCCGAGTTTCTGCGCTGTCATACGCCCCATCATCGCCACCTTATATACTGTTTTATTATGCAATACCCAACGCAGCACGTCTGGGCAAGGTCAATGTCTGTAGGGAGTTGGCGCGGTTGTAGGCCCTAAATCGCCGATCTTCCCAGAGTTGTATGTGGCAGGACTGTGGCAAAGCTGCACCACGAACAGGCGCTTTGCCGTACGCCCGGCTGGTTCACTTGCAAAACAGGTAATCCCGGCGCAAAAGAGGCTCATACCTAGATCGGAATTCCCCGGTCGGGTCCTAATATTTCCAACCGAGGGAAAACTCATGAAAAAAGTTCTCTTCGCTACAACAGCTCTGGTCGCGACGGCCGGTGTTGCAGCAGCAGACGTCACATTCTCCGGCCAGGCACGTTTTGGTGTTGTCCACAACACAACCGGCGCAGGCTCCACAGACATCACAAGCCGCTTCCGCTTGGTCATCAACGCAACAGCCGAATCCGACGCTGGCGTTTCTTTCGGTGCAATGGCCCGTATCCAGCAGGATAACGACGGCGCAGCAACCACAGGCGCACGCCTTGGTGCAGACGGCGTTGCCGGCACAGCAGACGACGCGAACTTCCGCGACGACCGTGAAGAAACAGGCATCAACGGCGTTCGCTTCTTCGCGAAATCCGGTGGTCTGGAAGTCGGCGTTGGTAACATCTTTGGCGCGCTGGAAAGCATGCCAGGCATGTACCCGATCGATCTGGGTCTGACCGGTCACAACTATGACTACACAGCCTACAACTTCCGTGGCGATGCCTACAACTCCGACACAAACGGTTCCGCAGGTTCCAACGGTGTTGAAGTGATCTACTCGATCGGCGACTTTGGCATTCACATCTCTGCCTCCGACACAAACGACCGTGTTGCAGCACATGTGAAATACTCCTACGCAGGCTACACGTTTGCTCTGGGTGGCCAGGATTCTTCCTCCGCGGCTGACACCGAGCTGGCAGCATCCGTTTCCGGTTCCTTCGGTATCGCAGACGTGACACTGGCATACGCAGACAACGGCACAGCAGGCGATCACGTCGTTCTGGCCGGTCGTTTTGACGTAGGCGCAGCCACAAACGTCGAAGTCTACGTTGCAGACGCCGATCAGTGGGCCGAAACTTCCTACGGTATCGACTTCAACCACGACATGGGCGGCGGTACATCGCTGCGCGGCGGTATCTCCACCGGCGGTTCGCTGGGCGACGAGACACTGGTCGACATGGGTGTTCGCTTCAACTTCTAAGTTGAACGAAATCTCTTGAATGATTTGGGGCAGACTTCGGTCTGCCCCTTTTCTTTTGCGCAGGGCTGTTATCTGTAAAGAAAAAGACAGGAGCCTGCCATGACATTGCGCGACATCACCGACCGAATTGCAAAAGCCTTATCTGCGGCGGGCCGCCCGGCAGGTGACGTTACCCTGATCGCCGTGAGCAAGGTACAGCCGGATGCCCGTGTCGCCGCCGTACTGGACGCGGGTCACCGCAGCTTTGGCGAGAACAAGGTGCAGGAGGCACAGGGCAAATGGCCTGATTTCCGCGCGCGTTTCGACGGGATCTCCCTGCATCTGATTGGTCCGCTCCAGACCAACAAGGCGCGTCAGGCGATGGAGCTGGCGGATGCGATTCACACATTGGACCGGCCCAAGCTGGCCAATACGCTTGCAAGGCTGGCACAGGAAACAGGGCGCTGCCCCGATCTGTTCATTCAGGTCAACACGGGCGAAGAGGATCAGAAGGCCGGCGTGATGCCCGCGCAAGCGGATGATTTCATTGCCGAATGTCGCGGTCTTGATTTGCCTGTCAAAGGTCTGATGTGCATCCCCCCTGTCGAGGAGGAGGCCGCGCTGCATTTCGCCCTGTTGGCGAAGATCGCGGCGCGCAATGATCTGTCGGGCCTGTCGATGGGGATGAGCAGCGATTTCGAGAAAGCCATCGCACTGGGGGCGACCCATGTCCGCGTAGGCTCTGCCATTTTCGGGGAGCGGGTGAGGCCCTAGCGCACGATCAGACGGGTCCGGTAGGTGATGCGCGACGAGATTTTGTGCAAATGCGCGCGCGAAAATGCCACGCAGCCCTCGGTCGGGAACCCTGCGCGTCGGTACTGATGCAAAAAGATGGCAGAGCCGCGCCCCCGCACCGCATAGGGCCAGTTCCAGTCGGTCAGGATCACCAGATCATACAGCGGATCGGCGCGGCGCAAACGCTCGTGGCTGTGCGGATAGGGCGCGCGCACCATCATGTTATAGTCGGCATCCCCCGCATCATCCGACCACAAATCCTGCGGGCCAATCGGTTTTGCCCAGTGTGTCGGGCGGGCAATCCGGTCGGGGCGGTACAGCATCCCGACGATCCGGTGCGTACCCTGCGGGGTTGCCCCGTCACCTTCGCGTTTGCGGGTGGTGATGCCGCCCTTGCCGATGGTGCAGGGCCACAACCGCCCCTGAAACCTCAGGCCTTGTGGCGTCAAAACCATGTCGTCAGGCGTCACAGCAGATGCCCTGATTTGGTGGCTTTCGTCGCGAGGTAGGCCGTGTTGTGGCGGTTTTCGCCCACAGCCAGCGGAACACGGGCATCCACGGCAACGCCGGACTGGGTCATCATCTCGACCTTTTTGGGGTTGTTCGTCAGCAGGCGCACAGCGGAAAAACCCATTGTTTTGAGGATGTCAGCACCAAGGCGAAAGTCACGCTCGTCATCCTCGAACCCCAGCCGGTGATTTGCCTCGACCGTGTCAAACCCCTGATCCTGAAGGGAGTAGGCCCGCATTTTGTTGGCCAGCCCGATGCCGCGCCCCTCCTGATTGAGATACAAAAGAATGCCGTGGCCCTCTGCGCCCATCTGCGCCAGTGCTGCGCGCAACTGCGGCCCGCAGTCGCATTTCAGACTGCCCAGCAGATCACCCGTAAAGCAGGCGGAATGCAGGCGGCACAGAACGGGCGCACTGCGGTCGGGGCGGCCGATCTCGATGGCGTAATGCTCCTCCCCGCCGTCTTCGGGGCGGAAAATATGCAGGCGACCGGCCTCGGATACCTCAAGGGGCAGGCGGGCATGGATGACGGAATGCAGGGGGCTGCGGGTGTGCAGCGCCGTGTCGGTGGCTGCGCGGGGGATTTGCGTCAGCCCGTGGGCGGCTGCAAAACCGTCCGCATCCGCCAGCGGGGCAATCACGGCAGCAGGCAGCAGGCGGGCGGATTTCACCAGATCCAGTGCAGTGCCGTAATCGTGCGCATCGCCGCCGCGTGCCGCGGCCAGCGGCCCTTTCATCGGGGCGCGCAGATCATCTGCTGGATCAGCGATGCTGTGTACCCATCCCAGCGTGGCATCACGGGGCAGAACCAGCCGCGCAAACGTCCCGTCATAGGCGTGCGCCTTGAGGGTTTGTGCACGCCGCGCGGTGATTGCCACAACTGTCTCGACCTTCAAAGCCATGACATCGGCCAGTCGCTGCGCGCTCAGCGTTTCAGCAGCCAGCACCAGCACATGGCCCAGCACGACAGGCACGCCCATGCGCAGATCAGCGCGCGCGCGCGCCAGAGTTTCGGTCAGGTCGGGGGCAAAGGGCATGGGGAATGTTACAACTCTTGGAAGGGGTCGAACGATACTTAGGCTATGGTTCGGCAAATTGAAACAATTGACCGCAATCTGACACACCCCCGTGAGAAGCGCGCGCGCGCCCTTGCTCTGGCCCGCGCCGGCCGTATCTTTACCCTAGGAAAAGGAGACGAGGCATGGCGCAGCTCAAGAAAATATTGCTGGTGGACGACGATGACGATCTGCGCGAGGCGCTGAGCGAGCAGTTGATCATGACCGAGGATTTCGACGTCTTCGAGGCGGCCAACGGGGCCGACGCCATGACCCGCGCCAAGGAAATGATTTACGATCTGCTGATTCTCGACGTAGGCCTGCCCGACACCGATGGTCGGGAGCTGTGCCGCCTGCTGCGCAAGCAAGGGATCAAAAGCCCGATCATGATGCTGACAGGACATGACGGCGACGCCGATACGATCCTTGGTCTGGATGCGGGGGCGAATGATTACGTCCCCAAGCCGTTCAAATTTCCTGTGCTGCTGGCGCGAATTCGCAGCCAGTTGCGCACGCACGAGCAATCGGAGGATGCGATTTTCCAACTGGGGCCGTACACCTTCAAACCCTCGATGAAGATGCTGATCACCGAAGATGACAAAAAGGTTCGGCTGACGGAGAAAGAAACCAACATTCTCAAATTCTTGCACCGCTCGTCAGAAGGGGTCGTGGCGCGGGATGTGCTGCTGCACGAGGTCTGGGGGTACAACGCGGGTGTGACGACCCACACGCTTGAGACGCACATTTACCGGCTGCGCCAAAAGATCGAGCCTGACCCCTCGAATGCGCGGTTGCTGGTCACTGAATCGGGCGGGTATCGTTTGATGATCTGAAGGGCGGGAACCTTTCGGGCAGGTTCGCTGTTAGTGTCTCAACAGACAGGTATTTTTCATGAGTTTCCTGTCGGTTTAGACCCGAAGATGAATGGCCGGGTCAACTGCCGTTCTGTCCCCTGACCTTACTGGCCGAACCTTCGGGTTCGGCCGTTTTTTTGTGCGATTGCGGTGGCTGCCGCAGGGCCGCCGCGCTAGGGTGCGGCACCATATTTTCAGGAGCGCGCGCATGTCCTTTACCCTTGCAACATGGAACATCAATTCAGTCCGCCTGCGGGAGCCGATCGTGTGCAAACTACTGGCAGAGGAGGGGCCGGATGTCTTGTGCCTGCAAGAATGCAAAAGCCCCGTTGACAAGATCCCGATGGAGGGGTTCAGGGCGCTTGGCTATACCCACATGGTCGCGCAGGGGCAAAAGGGCTATAACGGCGTGGCGATCGTGTCGAAATTCCCGCTGGAACCTGCGGGTGCCGAGGATTTCGCCCAACTGGGCCACGCGCGCCATGTCGCGGCAAAGCTGCCTAATGGTGTGACGGTGCATAACTTCTATGTGCCCGCAGGCGGGGATGTGGCCGACCGCAGCGTGAACGAAAAGTTCGGTCAGAAAATGGACTACCTGTCGCAGATGCGCGATTATTTTCATGCGAAGGCGCCGCAGAAATCCATCCTTGTGGGGGACCTCAATATCGCCCCGCGTGAGGATGATGTCTGGGATCACAAGAAGCTGCTGAAAGTCGTCAGCCACACACCCGTCGAGGTGGAGGCACTGGCACAGACGCAAGAGGCGGGCAAATGGGTCGACATCACGCGGCAGGACATTCCCGACGGGCTGCTGTACAGTTGGTGGAGCTACCGCGCAAAAGACTGGGACGAGGCAGACAAGGGCCGCCGCCTTGATCATGTCTGGGCGACACCTGATATTTCCACTGCCGCCCATTCGAGCCGCGTGTTACGCGGTGCACGCGGGTGGGAAAAACCTTCTGACCATGCGCCTGTTTTTGCAACTTTCGATCTTTGAGCGTAAGGCTCTTTGAAACAGCGCGGTGCAGCCACATATAGGGTTTGACCGCAGGCACAAAACGCAAGGACGACGATATGATGGATCTCAATCTTTCCGCACCGGCCCCCGCCGCCGACCTGATCAAGGACACGACAGAAGCGACGTTTATGGTCGATGTGGTCGAGGCATCGCAAAACGTGCCGGTGATCGTGGATTTTTGGGCGCCGTGGTGTGGCCCGTGCAAAACCCTTGGGCCGCAACTGGAGGCGGCCGTGGTCGCGGCCAAAGGGGCGGTGAAGATGGTAAAGATCAACGTGGACGAGGCGCAAGGCATCGCGGGTCAGCTTCAAATCCAGTCGATCCCGACCGTCTATGCCTTTCACAAGGGCCAGCCCATTGACGGGTTTCAGGGCGCTGTGCCCCAGTCCGAGATCACGGATTTTGTCGATCGCGTGGTCAAGGCGTCGGGGGGTGAAAGCCCTTCAGACACGCTCAACGATGCGGTTGAGGCCGCCGAGGAAATGCTGACCGACGGGCAGGCGGAGGACGCGGCACAAACCTTTGCCGCTATTCTGGGCGAGGATCCGTTGCATGCGGGCGCTTACGGCGGGATGGTGCGCGCGCACATCGCGATGGGCGATCTGGATCAGGCCGAAGGGGTGCTGAACGGCGCGCCCATCGAAATTTCCAAATCCCCCGAACTTGAGGCGGCGCATGCGCAGCTCGAACTGGCCCGTCAGGCGGCGGATGCAGGTCCCGTGGCTGATCTGACTGCTGCCGTCGAGGCGAATGAGGACGACCATCAGGCGCGGTTTGATCTGGCGCAGGCGCTCTATGCCAACACCGATGCCGAAGGAGCTGTGGATCATCTGCTGGAGCTGTTCAAACGGGACCGCGAATGGAACGACGGTGCCGCGAAAACGCAGCTGTTTACGATCTTTGATGCGCTAAAAGCCAATGATCCCGTCGTGTTGAACGGGCGCCGTAAATTGAGCTCGATGATATTTGCCTGAATGGATCGGCGCGCTACCTTATGTCTATGATTAAACAAGCAGACCTGCCCGATACGATTGCGATCTTCCCGTTGGGTGGCGCGTTGCTGCTGCCGCGTTCGCGCCTGCCTCTTCATATATTCGAGCCGCGCTATCTTCAGATGATCGAGGACACGCTCAAGACCTCGACGCGGCTGATCGGGATGGTACAGCCCAACGTCGTGCCGGGCCGTGAAGGACCGGGGTTGCAGACCATCGGCTGTGCCGGCCGTATCTCCCAATTCTCGGAGACGGAGGATGGCCGCTATATGATTACGCTGGCCGGTATTTCGCGCTACCGTGTGGTCAAGGAAATCGACGGCTTTGCTCCTTACCGAAAGTGTGAAGTGTCTTGGGACGGGTTCGCGCAGGATCTACAAAGCGAAGAGACGGACAAGGGCTTCAAGCGCCAGCCGTTTCTGGATGCGCTGGGCCGGTACTTTGACGTGCGCGGCCTGTCTGCCGATTGGGAAACCCTCAAGGATGCGGATGACGAATTGCTGATCAATTCGCTGTCCATGATGCTGGATTTCGACGCCGAGGATAAGCAGGCCTTGCTGGAGGCGCCCAGCCTCAGCACCCGCCGCGAGACGCTTGTGACGCTGATCGAATACGCGCTGCGGGGCGGCGGCGAAGGCGAGATGATCCAGTGAGCGACACCGAGGTCGAATTTGACCGCCGGATGCTGGAGGCGCTGATTTGTCCGCGCAGCCAGCAGACCTTGCGGTTTGACGCGGCGCGTCAGGAACTTGTCTCGAAATCAGCGGGCCTTGCCTACCCTATCCGCAACGGCATCCCCGTCATGCTGGTGGACGAGGCCCGCGCGCTGGACTGACCGCTACAGTGGGACGCCCCGCATCAGACGCGGCAAATCCCCGTTCAGCCCTGCGGCCTCGCGGATGAAGGTCCGGCGCAGGCCCGGCAAGGCGCCGATGACCCCCATGCCGATGTCACGCGCGATGCGGATCAGTGCATTGTCGTTCGAGAACAGGCGGTTGAAACTGTCGGTTGCCAGTGCAAGGGCGGCGTTGTCGAACCTGCGCCATGTGCTGTAGCGGGCAAGGGCCACACCTGCGCCGAAATCCTCGCCGCGGCGTCGGGCATCCACAATCACCTCGCACAGCGCAGCGATGTCGCGAAAGCCGGCGTTGAGCCCTTGACCCGCAATCGGATGGACGCCGTGCGCGCTGTCGCCCACCAGCGCCACGCGGTCAGCAATCATCTCATGCGCCAGTGACAAGCTGAGGGGGTAGGTATAGCGCGCGCCGGCCAGCCCGATCTCGCCCAGAAAATCGCCAAATCGGGGGCGCAGAACGTCAAGGTATCCGGCATCCGGCAGCGCGTGGATGCGCGCGGCATTCGCCGCAGTCTCGGACCACACGATCGAGCTGCGGTTGTCGGTCAGTGGCAGGATCGCCAGTGGCCCTGCGGGCATGAAAAACTGATGTGCGATGCCGTTGTGGGGCAGGGCGTGTTCCACCGCGCAGACCAGCGCCGTTTGCCCGTAAGCCCAGCCGGTGCGTTTGATCCCTGCGCGCGTCGCCGTGCCTGACCCGCGCCCGTCTGCGCCGACGCACAGGCGCGCGCGCAGTGTCTCGCCGCTGTCAAAGGTGAGGGTGATGCCTGCCGTATCCGCCTGCTGGGCAACCACGGTTTGACCGTTCAGAACCTGCACGCCCTGCGCCTGCGCAACGGCATCCATCAGCGCGGTGCGTAGATGGCGGTCCTGCACCATGTGCCCCATCGGACCTTCCTCGATTTCGGCGTGATCGAAATGCATGAAAAAGGGGGAAGGCCCTTCGCCCGCGCGCCCGTCGGTCACTTTGATTTCCAGCATGGGCTGGGCCTGTGTCGCTATTGCGTCCCAGATTCCGATCCCTTCCAGCAGCCGCACAGAGGTCAGCGCAAGCGCGTAGGAGCGCCCGTCGAACCCGTGCTCAAGACGCGGCGCGGCAGGCTGCGCGTCGATCACTGTGACGCGCAGACCCGCATGGGCCAGTGCAAGGGCCAGCGCAGGACCGTTCAGCCCGCCACCCACGATTGCGATATCTGTATCAAACTTCATGCGGTTCAATATGGCCAGCGGCGGGGGATTGTCCATGCGCCCATGCGCCGCTACCGTCTGCGCAAATCAGCAAACAGGGAACGGGCGATATGCAGGACTGGCTTACCATGACGGCGGCGGATTTGGGGCGTGGCATTGGTGCGGGTGATGTGGATCCCGTTGCCCTGTGCGAGACATATCTGGCGGCCATCGACGCGCATCCGCTGCGTGACCGGATCTATGCGCGCGTAACCCACGACCGCGCCCGCAGCGAGGCGGCAGCGGCAGCACAGCGGGCGCACACGGGCCAGCGTTTGTCACCGCTGGACGGTGTGCCGATCAGCTGGAAGGATTTGTTCGACACAGCAGGCGTCGGGACCGAGGCGGGTACAAAGCTGTTGGCGGGGCGCGTGCCTGACCGCGACGCTGTGGTGCTGCAAAACGCGACTGCCGCCGGCCTGGTCTGTCTGGGCAAGGTCCACATGAGCGAACTTGCTTTTTCCGGTCTGGGCTATAACCCGTCGACGGCCACGCCGCCGTGTGTAAACGATGCCGATGCGGTGCCGGGTGGCTCCTCCTCGGGCTGTGCCGCGTCGGTGGCGTTCGGTCTGGCGGCGGCAAGCGTCGGGTCGGACACAGGCGGCTCCGTGCGGATTCCTGCGGCGTGGAACGATCTGGTGGGGCTCAAGACGACGCATGGCCGCCTGACGTTGGAAGGGGTCGTGCCGCTTGCGCTGCGGTTCGACACGATCGGGCCGCTGTGCCGGTCGGTCGAGGATGCGGCCCTGCTGACGGCCGCGCTGGAGGGGAGCCGCGCGCCTGATCTGCGTGGTGCCACGCTGGCAGGCCGGCGCTTTGCCATTCTGGACACGGTCGCGATGGAGGGGTTGCGCGACGCGCCCAAGGCGGGCTTTACCCGCGCCGTAGCCAAGCTGGAGGCGGCAGGCGCCACCATCGAGATGATCGAAGTGCCCGCCGTGCTGGACGCGCTGGAGGATGCCGCCGCCCTGTTCACAGCCGAGGCTTATGGCCTGTGGTCGGATGTGATCGAGGCCGCGCCAGATAAAATGTACATCGAAATTCTGCGCCGTTTTCGCATCGGGCGCGATTTTACAGGGCCGGAATATGTCGCCGCTTGGGCCAGACTGGAAGGCGCGCGCGTCGCCTTTGACGCGGCGACCGCGGGGTTCGATGCGGTGCTGGCGCCGACTTCGCCCATCCTGCCGCCCAATCTGGAGCGGTTGAATAACGAAGAAGACTATTATGTTTCCGAAAATTTGCTGGCGTTACGCAATACGCGGATCGGCAACCTGATGGGCCTGTGCGGGCTGACACTGCCCACGGGCACGCCCAGCTGCGGGTTGATGATGCTGGCCGCGCCTGATTTCGACAGCGCCCTGTTGCGTTTGGGGGCCGCCGCCGAGGCGGTGCTGGCGTAACGGGCCAAAATGCCACAAGCGGCGCGGGCACATCGCGTTTTACCTAGACGCGGGCAGGGGGTTTAAGCTACCTTGGTGGAAACGGGGCGACAATGATCCCGATCCGAGGCAGTTTTGATGAAGTTTCCCGAGCGGTTTTCGAACCTCCCTGCTCATGCGTGGCCACGTTTGCGTGCGTTGTTAGACGTGCATGAAGGCGGCGGCCCGCTGATCCAGATGACCATAGGCGAGCCGAAACATGCGTTTCCGGCCTGGGTCACAGATGTGATTGTGGAAAATGCTGTGGGGTTCAACAGCTACCCGCCCAATGATGGCTCCCCCGAGTTGCGCCGCGCGATTGCCGCGTGGATTGATCGTCGCTATGGCGTGCCGGTGGATGCGGACACGCAGGTTATGGCCCTGAACGGCACCCGCGAGGGGCTGTACAATGCTGTGATCGCGCTGTGTCCCGAGACGAAGAATGGCCAAAAGCCCGCGATCCTGATGCCGAACCCGTTTTATCAGGTCTATATGATCGGCGCGATTTCGGGTGCGTGTGATCCTGTCATGGTGAATGCGACACAGGCAACAGGGCATCTGCCCGACTTTCATGCGGTGGATGCCGCGACGCTGGCGCGGACGGCTGCCGTCTACATTTGCTCGCCTGCCAACCCGCAAGGGGCGGTGGCCAGCGCGCAATATTGGGAGGATCTGATCCGGCTGGCCGAGAAACATGATTTCCTGATCTTTGCCGATGAATGCTACTCCGAGATATATCGCGACGCACCGCCTGCGGGCGCCTTGCAGGTGGCGCAGCGGATGGGCGCTGATCTGAACCGTGTCGTTATTTTTCACAGCCTCAGCAAACGCTCGAACCTGCCCGGATTGCGGTCGGGGTTTGCAGCGTCGGGGCCGGACACGATGCGCGAGATCAAGCAGCTGCGCAATTATGCCGGCGCGCCGCTGCCCTTGCCGATGCAGGCTGCCGCCGCTGCGGTGTGGGCAGATGAGGACCACGTTATAGAAAACCGTGCGCTGTATTCCGAAAAGTTCGACATTGCTGACCGGATTTTTGGAAACGTCGCAGGCTACACCAGCCCCGAGGCGGGTTTCTTTTTGTGGTTGCCGGTCGAGGACGACGAGGCCGCAGCGGTGAAGCTGTGGCGTGAGACGGGCGTGAAGGTGCTGCCGGGCGGCTACCTTGCGCAGGATGTTCCGGGCGTCGAAAACCCCGGCAAAAAATATATAAGAGCGGCCCTTGTGGCCCCGAAAGAAGAGACAGAACGGGGCCTCAGCGCCATCCGTGACTGTCTATATGCGGTATAGAGGGACAAGTTATGGCTTTTCAGACACGGCAGCGCGAACCCCTGCTCGACAGTACAACCTCCGAGGCGATCGAGAAACGCGGCAAGGAATTGCTGGGCATTTCGTTGATGGTTCTGGGCGTCATGGCGGCGATGATGATCGGCAGCTATACGCCCGATGATCCGAACTGGATGCTGGCCACGGATGCGCCCGCGCAAAACTGGCTGGGCCATATGGGTGCGTCACTGGCCGCGCCGTTGTTTATGATTGTCGGCTGGGGCGCATGGGGTGTGGCGATTGTGCTGCTGGTCTGGGGCGCGCGTTTTGCGCTGCACCGCGGGCAGGAGCGCGCAATGGGTCGGGTGATCTTTGCCCCCATCGCGCTGGCACTTGCCGCGATTTACGCCGCAACGCTGACGCCGGATGCGCATTGGCTACAGACCCACAGCTTTGGTTTGGGTGGATTGTTTGGTGATACGGTCATGGGGCTGATCCTGACCGTGCTGCCGATCGGATCGGCCTTCACGGTCAAGCTGATGTCGCTGGTGATGGGTGCGGGCATCGTTGTGCTGGGCGCTTTTGTACTGGGCTTTACCCGCAGTGAAATCTCGCGGTTCACGCGGTTTTTGCTGGTGGGGACGATCATGGTGTATGCCATGTTCATGAATATTCTGGGCCGCAGCGCCAGTGGTGCCGTCGGTGCTGCGCAAGGGTTGCAAGCCAAACAGGCGGACCGCCGTGCGCAACGCCGCACAGAGGCGGCCGAGGCGGATGCCTATGCCGCCGAACAAGCACAGGCCGCAGCCCAAGTGGCCCCGGCGGCTGCGCGTGCGCCGACAATTATCGCAAACCGCCGTGCCCTGCCCGAGCCGCCGTTGCAAACAGAGCCGATGCCTGCCGCCCCCCTTGAGGAGGCCCCAAAAACCGGTCTGCTGGCGCGGATGCCCAACCTGATCAAGCGTCCCGATACATTGCCAGAGCCAGAGTTGGTCGAGCAGACGCAGGATGTTGTGCTGGAGGACGCGCCGGATCAGGACCGGATCAAGACGAAAATTTCGGACGTAATCAAGAACCGTGTGCGCAGCACGACTGCTGTGCATGTGCCCACGACGGCACCGTTGACGCGGGGCCGTGGCCGTGGGCCTGACCCGCTGCTTCTCAACACCAGCCGCGCAGAGCCGCCGCTGACCACCCCTGCGCAGGAGGGTGTTCCGGGTGCCGTTGCGGCGATTCCCACAGCGCCCGCAGCACCCGTCTATGCGGATGCCGCCCCGATGGAGAGCTATGACGAGGTGATGGAACCTTATGAGGCGCAGGCCGAGAATATCTTTGTCGAGGAGGATGCGGTGACCCCGCTGGCGCCTGCGCCGCGTGTCGCTGCCCCCGCGATCCCTGTGGCAGAGCCAAAGCGCGTCGTCATGCCGATGAAGCGTAAACCCGTGCCACAAAGCAAACAGGCCCAAGCCGAAGCGCAGCCCGCGCTGTCGTTCGATGACACGCACCCCGGTTTCGAATTGCCGCCACTGAACCTTCTGGAATCCCCCGAGGACAGCCCGCGCATGCACCTGTCCGACGAGGCGCTGGAGGAAAACGCGCGGATGCTGGAGACGGTGCTGGATGACTATGGCGTCAAGGGCGAGATTGTCGCCGTGCGCCCCGGCCCCGTTGTCACCATGTACGAGCTGGAGCCTGCCGCCGGGTTGAAAGCGTCCCGCGTCATTGGTCTGGCTGACGATATCGCCCGCTCTATGTCTGCGCTGTCAGCCCGTGTGTCTACTGTACCGGGCCGTTCCGTCATTGGCATCGAACTGCCCAACGAAAAGCGCGAGATGGTTGTGTTGCGCGAGATGTTGGCCGCCAGCGATTTTGGCGACAGCAACAAGACCCTGCCTTTGGCCTTGGGTAAGGACATTGGGG
>ENA-ORXR01000183-ORXR01000183.1-marine-metagenome-genome-assembly--contig:-NODE-183-length-98528-cov-16.167687_pt1 | contig 98528 bp, 85 predicted proteins | sample MGYA00237866_ERZ511479 | MGnify/ENA metagenome assembly ERZ511479
TAACAAGTCCGTTGGCATCTACTGTTGCTATACTGGTATCGCTTGATGACCAAACAACCGAGGTGTCGCTTGCATCATTAGGGCTTACTTGAGCCGTTAATTGTTGGGATTCGCCTTCTAAAATAGTTGCTTGTTCAGGAGAAACGGCAATTCCGCTAACAGAAACAATAGGCGCCTCTACGATTACCAAAAATTGGTTTGGTGATGGGTTCAAAATTTCATTTACAATACCAGAAGGCCATCGAACAACAACTTTGTCTACTTGCGTATTAACACCAATACCAAAATGCTGGGTATATGAATTTACAAGACCATAACCCTCACCCGAGCGTACATCTCTAATTTGCATTCCCCAAGAACCATAAAGTTCTACTCTTGCTCCAATTCCATTAATATTACTTTCAGTTCCTTTTAATTGAATATTTAAAAAATTATTTGAATTTCCTTCGTTGAGCCAAATACGATCTTTCGTTGTACTTGGTGAATTCAAACCATTTGCATATCCTGCATAAATATCTAAAAATCCATCGTGGTTTAAATCTCCAACGGAAAATGACTGTATTTGATTTGAATTAAACGGATTTATGGCATTCTGAAATGTACCATCGCCGTTGTTGTAAAAAATATAGTGGTTGTTACCAGAAACCATCAAATCTAAATGACCATCGTTATTGAAATCTCTAAAGAAGCCTTGAATACCATATAAGTTTGCTGGTAGTAAGGTTGGCAAGAGTCCACTATTAACAGTCACTTCTGTAAAGGTACCATCTCCATTGTTTCTCATTAAGTTTGGTCCAGTTCCATGATTAATAACAATAGCGTCTAAATCTCCATCATTATCAATATCACCAAAATCTGTTAGCCAAGTTTGGTCACCAATTTTAAGGTTCGCTTGGGCTGCAACCTCTGTGAAATTATTATTTCCATCATTCTGCCAAAGCATATTTATTCTTCGAGGATCTGAACTACTAGTAACACCTCCACGACATTTTGAAATGTAAAGATCTAAATCTCTATCGTTGTCATAGTCAATCCACATACTTGCGTAATTCCCAGAATTATCACTTAAAGGATCAGTTTCTGTACTAATTAAATTTTCGTTAAAGAAAAAAGTTCCATCCAAATTATTTTCGTAGGCTACAGATTCTGCATCATCATGGCAAGCAAAAATATCTGCCCAACCATCATTATTGATATCTACAAAATTACTTCCTTGAATAAAAATATTTGAATCTGGTAGAATATCTAGACTATATGAATTATTCCCATTATTATTAGTGATTATTTTTAAGTTATCATAGGCGCCACCAGATAAAATATCATTGAAGCCATTTTGGTCAAAATCAGCAATGGCCGTGCTCCATTGATTTCTAGTACTTACTTGGCCGTAATTATAGCTGCTAAAAGACTGACCTGGAGTATTTTGATATTGAATACGAAGGTTTCTTGCGCTATTGAATTGTACAATGTCATCTTTACCATCTCCGTTCATATCAATTACACCCATAGCTAAACCACTAAAGTTATCTTGATCAATAAGATTAGTTGCATCTGTAAAAGCAACCGTATTTGTTCCTGGGTTGCTATTGGTCACTATGATATTTGTAGTTTCTTCATCAGATTGTGAACCGTCGCTAACGACCAATGTCGCAGTATAGGAACCTGGGTTGGTATATATATGATTGACGTTTATACCTTGCGCCGTGCTATTATCACCAAAATCCCAAGTATACGTTAAGTTGTCACCATCTGCGTCGGTCGATGCTGAGGCATCAAAGTCTACACTCAAAGCAGCCGGTCCATAAACTGTAGAAGCCGAGAAATTTGCTTCAGGCGCTGAACTAGTATTCGGGGTTAAACTATTGATCCAATCAGCGATTAATTGAACTCCTTCAGTATCTATTACATCTTTGGCAATAGGAGGCATTTCAATGCCCGTTTGAGTAGAATTCATTCTAAAATGTGCCATTGAATTTGAGACATCTTGCGGAATGATGACTTTAGGGTCATTCAATCCTTCATCATAAACAACATCACCATAAATAATATTTTGATTGGCAAGCGGGGTAGAATAGCGCGCATCAAACATTGCAACATTATCTACTTGTGGATTGTGACAACTGGCACAATTAACATCAAGATAACTTCTAGCTCTATCTTCTAAAGAAGCACTTAAATCATTTTTTGCTGCTACAGCAGGATAATTAATGACATTGTTAATGTCTATGTTTTCGGTAAGAATTCCGAGCTCACTTAGGTTTACCAGTTGATTCATTTCAACTCCGGTACTAGGGTAAATGATCGACTTGTTTAAATTTCGAGTTTTAGGACCTAAAACACTTCCGTTTTGAGGAAAATGACATGATGCACATTCATTTCTGCTAGGGTAGTGCCATGATTGAGTTACGCCATTTACCACTATATCCTCGTCTACTGAATCATTTAAAAGGGTTGCATCTGTTTGAGCTGCATTCCATTTATAGGTTAGGTAGTAAAACACATCATCATCACCTTTTACTTCGAAACGCGTTTCTAGGCGTTTTCCTGGAAATTCAAAGTGCTTGATTAGAACTGCTCCTCTCGGAAAGTTCCAAGCATTATCTTGAGAAAATTGAATTTGTTCTTCAGGTGAATCATGAGTGCCATCATTTGGTATGACCATCCAACGTTTCTTTGCTGCACCATCAGACCAAAATGGTTCAATCATGTCATATGGAATCAAACCCGGAGTCGGTTCAAGCGTATTTAAATTCTCAAAAGCTCCTGTTTGTGATAAAAAAATAGGGATAGAAGTGTTATTGTCTGGTGTTGTTGTTGGTAGATTACCATTTAAGAACTTGGCGATTGCTACAGCATTGATGGCAGGTACATAAATAGATCTTGATGATGAATTTAATGTACTAAAGTTTCTATTGTTTACTTTAAAAATTGCATTGTCATTGCTGGGAATAGCATCTATTTGACTGTAGAATTGACCCGAAGCAAGTTTTTCATGATCAGAAACTGCTAGTAGTTCGTAGTCAGCATCATTAGGGTTATTAATGATACTACGGTAAGAAAAAATCAAGCCAATTATAAGGGTACTTGCAGCTATCGGAACAAGAAATTTAGTATTCATCATTTTTTAGGTCATTACAAAATGAAAGGCTGAAAGATCAAAGCAGTTTTAATATTTTGAATATTAATTCAAATTTTGTTTCGAAATAGAATATCAATTGTGATGCGATTTGAAGGGCGTAACAACCCGAAATCGTGTATAGATTTTCGAAACTTTAAATACTGAAGATAGTGTAGCTTTTCACCATAAATTATGTTTTGATTTGGTATAATTAGAATCAATTTTGAAACTCGAATTAACAAATCTCACGTACTGCAATGTAGTGGATGATCAAGCCCTTGTGATTAGAAATGGATTAATTTTCGGTAAAGTGTAATTTTTGAGGATATAAAGTCAATTTTTGTAATCAACTGGTAACTTCTATAAATGCCCAAGGAAGATAAAAGGTTTCTTAATCAGGTTGTTCTGCAGCTTTTAGATGTTTTTTGGGTAAAATATTTAAAGCCTAATCAAAAGAGATTTGATTTAGAAAAGCTAGGTGCAGGTCTAAAAAGCAAGCATTGATCAAAGCTGAATTTAAAGGTTTTAGCTACCTTATTTTTTCAACAAAATGGTCTATAGAATCAATGCCATTTAGGGATAAATGTTTAATAAAAGCAGATCCAATAATAGCTCCTTTTGCATTTTTTGTAGCGGCTTGAAAAGTTTCAGCATCTTTAATTCCGAATCCAACGATTTGTGGGTTTTTTAAATTCATTTTAGCAATGCGATCAAAATATTCAGTTTGGGTAATTCCAAATCCTGATTTTGAACCTGTTACGCTGGCAGAACTAACCATATAAATAAAACCATTAGAGGCCTCATCGATTTGCCTAATTCGCTCATCGCTTGTTTGTGGAGTAATTAAAAAAACATTAATTAAGCCATACTTTTTAAAAATTGCTTCATAATCGGCTTGGTAGACATCTAAAGGTAAATCAGGCATGATAATACCGTCAATACCAATTTCATTGCATTTGTTACAAAAAGCATCAACGCCGAATTGTAACATGGGGTTAAAATAGCCCATGATAATTAATGGGATAGAAACGGTTTTTCGAATATCTTTCAATTGTTCGAAAAGGGTTTCGGTGGTCATTCCGTTTTTCAAAGCAGCTGTAGAACTATCTTGAATGGTTGGCCCATCAGCCAGAGGGTCGCTAAAGGGTAAACCGATTTCAATCATATCAACTCCATTTTTTTGTAGGTCTTGAATGATTTTGACGGTATCACTAATTGCTGGATAGCCCGCCGTGAAGTATATAGAGAGGAGTTTCTTGTTCTCCTGCATTTTTTGGTTTATTCTATTACTCATTATGCTAGTTTAAAGTAATCAATGTATGTATTCAAATCCTTATCGCCTCTTCCAGACAAACTAATCACAACCACATCTTCAGGTTTAAACTTTCTATGCTCGAAAATGGCAAATGCATGTCCTGTTTCTATGGCGGGAATAATACCTTCTAATTGCGAAAGCTCTAAGCCCGCCGTCATCGCCTCATCATCTGTTGCGGAATAAAATTCTGCTCTTCCTGATTTATGTAAGTGTGAATGCATGGGGCCGACCCCAGGATAATCTAATCCTGCAGAAATAGAGTAGGGTTCTGTTATTTGTCCATCACGAGTTTGCATCAACATGGTTTTACACCCATGAATAATACCTACTTTTCCTAACGCAGATGTTGCTGCGCTTTCTCCTGATTCTACTCCTTTTCCAGCAGCTTCAACCGCGATAATACCTACTTCTGGTTCATCTAAAAAGTTATAGTATGTTCCTGCGGCATTACTTCCGCCACCAATACAAGCAACCACATAATCAGGATTTTCACGCCCTTCTTTTTCTTTCAATTGCCATTTGATTTCTTCGGAAATGACCGATTGAAACCGCGTTACCATATCAGGGTAGGGATGTGGCCCAATAGCCGAACCAATAATATAATGTGTGTCTACAGGATTATTAATCCAATCTCGAATGGCTTCATTGGTAGCATCTTTTAAGGTTCTACTTCCTGATAATGCAGGCCTAACTTGAGCACCTAGCATTTTCATTCGGGCTACGTTTGGCGCTTGACGTGCAATATCGATTTCACCCATATAAACGATACATTCCATGCCCATCAAAGCACACACAGTTGCTGTTGCAACGCCATGTTGGCCTGCCCCAGTTTCAGCGATGATTCGCTTTTTACCCAACTTCTGAGCCATTAAGATTTGACCTATAGTATTATTTACTTTGTGCGCGCCAGTATGGTTTAAATCTTCTCTTTTTAGATAGATTTTACAACCGTGTTTTTCAGAGAGTCGTTTTGCAAAATATAATGGGGAAGGTCTGCCTACATAGTCTTTGAGTAATTCGTGGAATTCCTTTTGAAAAGAATCCTCATACATGATTTTCAAATATTTTTGGCGTAATTCTTCAACATTAGGGTACAGCATTTCAGGAATAAATGCTCCTCCAAATTCGCCGTAATATCCTTTTTCGTTTGCGTGGTAACTCATTAGTTGTCAGTTTTTAGTTGACCTTTGTCAGCTAGTAATTTTTTAAACTCTTTTAGTTTTTCAATATTTTTCAATCCAGGTTTATCTTCAAACTTGCTGTTTACGTCAATGACTTCACAATATTTTGATTCTGGACGTTTCATAAAATCCTTAATAGAATCTAGCGCTTCTAAACTAACACCTCCACTTAAAAAATAAGGCTTGGTTGAAGCGTATTTTTTTAGAACCTCCCAGTTAAACGCATACCCGTTTCCTCCTGGTAATTTTCCTTTGGTGTCGAAGAGGTAATAGTCACAAACATCTTCGAAATGTTTGAGTTGCTCAAAGTCAAAATCATTCATTATGGAAAACACCTTTATGATTTTAATTTGCGGAATAGCTTTCTTTAATTCATCACAAAAAGCTGGCGTTTCTTTACCGTGTAATTGTATTAATAAAAGACCATAAGTTTTTACTTTATCTGCTATTTCTAATAGGGTAGCATCCACAAAAACCCCTACTTTTTTAATTCGATGCGGAATTGATGGCATTTTGCTATCAAAATATCGTTTCGAAGGTTTCCAAAAAATAAATCCTAGGTAATCTGGTTTGAGCGCTGCCACTTCGGTGGTGTTTTTATTCATGCCGCAGACCTTCAACTTCAATAAAGTTGTCCCAATAGATATGGGTATTTCGTCTTTGTTTGAATAATAATATTCCACCTTAGCTTAATTTTTTAATAAATTCTGATGCGCTCTTTCCTGGGTTTCTAGTCTTCATAAAATTTTCTCCAATCAAGAAACCCTGATACCCGTATTGTTTTAAATCTTTTATAGCATCTATTGAACTAATACCGCTTTCAGAAACTTTTATAAAATCATCAGGAATCAATTTTGATAATGATTTACTAGTCTCTAAGCTTACCTCAAATGTTTTAAGATTTCGATTATTTACACCTAACATATCTAGGCTTGGCATGATTGATTTATGCAATTCATTTTCGTTATGGACTTCTAATAAAACATCTAAGCCTAAACTTTTTGCCAGTTCAGAGAACGCTTTGATTTCTTCTTTGGATAAAATAGCTGCTATCAGTAGAATCACATCTGCACCTGAAGCTTTGGCCTCTATAATTTGATATTCATTGATAATGAATTCCTTTCGAAGTAAAGGCATATCGACGCAAGCTCTAGCCAATTGTAAATCTTCTAATGAGCCACCAAAATACTTGATATCGGTCAATACACTCATTCCGCAAACTCCAGCATTTTGGTAGCCTTTTGCTACTTGACCAACATTGGTATTTTGGTTGATTGTTCCTTTGGACGGAGATCGTCTTTTGTGTTCTGCTATAATTCCTGTTTTACTATTTTGCAAAGCGGTAGCCAAAGAGAAGGTTTCTCTGCCGAACAGTACAGAAGTTTCTAACTGTCTGCTAGAAATAAGCGATTTTTTTAAATCAACTTCTTTGTTTTTATCCGCTACTATTTTAGATAAAATATCCATTTTAGTTTTTACTTAGTTCTTGTAATATTTTCAATGCTTTCAGTCCATTTCCATTTAACAAAGATTCTTTTGCTTTTTCAAAGCCATCTTTAATATCGATGTTTTCAACGGTTGAAATTGCAACTCCTGCATTGGCACAAACCACATTATTTTGAGCGTCTGTACCTTTACCTTGTAAAACATTGAGGAATATTTGAGCGGATTCTTCAATACTATCGCCACCTACAATTTCTGATTGTTGAATTGGTTTTAACCCAAAGTCTGATGGTTTTATGATTCCTTCGGTAGCATTAGAAATCGTTTTGGTATTACCCGTTAAAGAGATTTCATCATACCCATCTAGTGCATGTAAAACAGTAAAATTCTTGTCTGTGTTCTGATATAAATAACCATACATTCTAGCCAATTCTAAATTAAAAACCCCTACCATTTGATTCTTCGGAAAAGCCGGATTTACCATGGGCCCTAACATGTTGAAGAAAGTTTTTACACCTAATTCTTTTCGAATGGGCGCGACGTTTTTCATCGCTGGATGGAATAGGGGAGCGTGTAAAACGCAAATGCCCGCTTCATCGATAGACCTCTCTAAAAAGTCAGCTTCGTTACTGAATTTGATTCCTAGAAACTCCATGACATTGCTACTTCCACATTTTGAGGAAACCCCATAATTACCATGTTTGGTCACTTTAACTCCAGCTCCTGCGGTAACAAAGGAAGCAAGGGTTGAAATATTAAAAGTGTCTTTTCCATCACCACCAGTTCCGCATAAATCAACCGGATTGTACGCTGATAAATCAATAGCCAAACACAATTCTAAAAGGGCATCACGAAAGCCTTCCAATTCTTCAATGGTAATACTACGCATCATATATACTGTCAGAAAAGCTGCAATTTGACTAGTATTGTAATCACCTTTGGCAATGTTGACCAAAATCTGTTTCGCATCTTCTTTTGAGAGGATGTCGTGATTTATTAATTTATTGAGTGTCTCTTTCATTTTTTCAACCAGTTTTCAAGAATTTTTTTCCCTTCAGGAGTCAAAACTGACTCAGGGTGAAATTGTACTGCGCAAACGTCGTATTCGCTATGTCTAAGAGACATTACTTGTCCATTTTCGTCAAAAGAAGTGGCTTTCAATACTTCTGGAAGTTCAGGATTCACTACCCATGAATGGTAGCGACCGACTTCGATTTCTTTTGGTAATCCTTCGAATAAAATATCTTCTTGCGTGATATTGATCTTGGTAGCAATACCATGATATACTTCCTCTAAATTGATAAGCGAACCACCAAATACTTCTGCAATTGCTTGTTGCCCTAGACACACGCCAAAAATACTTTTGCTGGGCGCATATTTCGCGATGATTTCTTTCAGTAGTCCTGCTTCATCAGGAATGCCTGGTCCTGGCGAGAGTACTATTTTATCAAAAGCATCAACCTCTTCTAAAGCCAATTGGTCATTTCGTTTTACAATGACTTCGCAATCTAAATCCTCTAAATAATGGACAAGATTATAGGTGAAACTATCGTAGTTATCTATAACAAGTATCTTCTTCATCTTAAATAGTTTCTGCGATTTCTAAAGCTTTTGTCAAAGCGCCTAGTTTGTTATAGGTTTCTTGTAATTCGTCTTCAGCATCAGAGGCTGCCACTAAGCCCGCACCAGCTTGGTAATGTAATTCGTGATCTTTACTGAGAAAGGTTCGAATCATAATGGCATGATTGAAATTTCCTTTAAAGTCCATAAAGCCAATGGCACCACCGTAATAGCCCCGACTAGTTTTTTCATACTTTTCAATAAGTTGCATCGCCATGTGCTTGGGCGCTCCGCTTAAAGTTCCAGCAGGAAAAGTATCTGCCACCACTTTCATAGTGGGAATGTCTTTCTTCTTTTTTCCTGTAACTTTAGATACCAAATGAATGACATGTGAAAAGAATTGCACTTCACGGTAATTGGTTACTTCGACCATGCTTCCATTTCTGCTAAGGTCGTTTCTAGCCAAATCTACAAGCATTACATGTTCGCTATTTTCCTTGTCATCTTCAGTCAATTGTTTTGCTAAGATGGCATCTTGTTCGTCGTTTCCGGTGCGCTTGAATGTTCCGGCTATGGGGTGTATTTCTGCTGTGCCTTCTTTGACGATGAGTTGGGCTTCCGGAGAACTTCCGAAGATTTTAAAATCGCCATAATCAAAATAGAACAAATAGGGCGAAGGATTTACAGAACGTAACGCACGATACACATTGAATTCATCCCCTTTAAAACCTTGAGAAAATCTGCGTGATAAAACCAATTGAAAAACATCTCCTCGCTGGCAATGTTTTTTGGCAATGTCAACATGCTCTTTAAATTCGGCATCTTTTAAGTTAGAAGAAGCATTCCCATCCAAAGAAAAATTATAGGAAGCAAAGTTCTTCACATTGAGAATCTGCTCAATTTCAGGAACATTGTTATCGGCCTCAAAACAGTTCGCAAAAATATAGGCTTCGTTTTTAAAGTGATTGATGGCAATGATATTCTGATATACTGCATAATAGATATCAGGAATTGTAACGGAATTGTCTTTCTTCGTAAGTTTCACATCTTCATAATACCGGACAGCATCGTAGGCCATGTAACCGAAGAGTCCGTTGTCAATGAATTTGAAATCACTCTTTCCGGCATCAAATCGCTGACTGAAATCGTGAATAATGCCAACAACTTCGGTATCCGCGTCAATCTGAATTTCATTAATAGCACCATCAGGAAATTGCTCAACAATGGTTTCATTCTCCACTTTTATTGAAGCAATTGGGTTGCAGCAGATATATGAAAAGCTATTGTCATTGGCATGATAGTCGCTACTTTCAAGAAGTATGCTATTAGGAAATCTATCTCTGATTTTCAAATAGACGCTGACAGGTGTGATAGTATCGGCAAGGATTTTCTTATAATGTGATTTTAATTGGTATTTCATGTAATGAAATCTTTAGTTTCATTTCGACGAAGGTCGAAATATGTTCAATGTATTCTAAAATTTTATTCAAAAAAATAAGTCAAATCTTCCCAGTCTGGATTGAAATCGTTGATAAGGTTGATTTTCCATTGACGTTTCCATTTTTTCAATTGTTTTTCTCTTTTAATGGCGACATTCGGGAACTTATACTTTTCATAATATACTAGTTTATCAAGATTATATCTTTTGGCAAAAACACTTCCATTTCCAGATTTGTGTCTTCTCATTCTGTCTTTCATGTCATTTGCATAGCCAATATAAATTGTTCCTAACTTTTTGTTGGTAATTATATAGATATAAAATTCTTTTCCATTCAAAATATATACTTAACTGTATTAACTTAAATTTTAACCTTTCTGCTTCAAAGGGATTTCGACCTTCGTCGAAATGAAGTTAAAAGCTTTAATCATAAAAAAGGCCTGTCGTGATGACAGGCCTTATATAGTTTTACTATAACGATGCTCAGCTCACGAAGACTGTCGAGAGTTGTTCCACCACCAAGTATTTGAATTTCTAATTTTCATTGGCTCAAATATAGAAATCATTTTTATATCCACCAATCTAGTATCAAATAAAAACAAAAAAACCTGCACTCGTTAAAAAGTGCAGGTTGCTTAACTGTGAGGCTAAGTCTACTAAAAATCTTAGAATTCTAAATCTACAACCAAATCAAACTCATCATAAATGGCTTTGTCTTTTAATGTATCTGTAAAATTTGTAGAACCATAGTGAATATCATAATTGGTTCTATCAACTTTTAAGGAAGCAGTTGCTTTGCTGCCATAAACCGATACATCAAAGGTAACAGGTTTTGTGATACCTTTTATAGTCAGGTCACCTGTTACATTATAAGAATTTTTCCCAGATGCTTTTACATTAGTAAAAACTAGATTGGCGGTTGCATGGTTTGCGGTTCCAAAAAAGTCATCTGTATTTAAATGCCCTTCTAATTTTTCTTTTCCCTTACCTGCTTCTAGGTCTTCAACTGAAATTGTAGCCATGTCTACTACAAATTCTCCTCCTGTTAATTGGTCTCCATCAAAGATCAAAGCTCCTGATTTTAGACTTATGTTACCATGGTGAGAACCAGCAAACTTGTAGCCCTTCCAGGTTACGGTGCTTGTTTCGGTTTTTACCTCTTTTTTTTCATCTGCAATGGGTTCAGTTGCTGTTGCTGTTGCTCCGAATATTAGGGCTAGTGCTAAACTTAATACTGTTTTTTTCATAATTAATGTGCTTTAATGACATTCCGACAAAGGTCGGTTGCCGTAATAAATTAGTGTTAAAATTAAAATTTATAGGTGTGTAAATAATTCATTTTGAGGTTGACGTACTTTGGCATAATGTTGTGTGTCATCTTCTGCTGATCGGTAACCAACGGCAGCAACCAAACTTGTGCTTAATTTTTTTGTCGATAAACCTAAAATTTCATCGTAGGCATCAACTTCAAAACCTTCCATAGGGCAAGCATCTATTCTTAGCTCGGCAGCGGATGATAGTAAATTACCGAGTACCAAATAGTTTTGTTTAGTAGCCCAGTTTGCTTGCTCTTCAAAAGAAAGTGGCAAAATTTTAGACTTCATAAAGTCTGAATAGGCATTAAGTGCTTCTAAAGGAATGTTTCTTGTCGAGCTAACATTAGTCAAGTATTCATCTATCCATTCGGCATCTATTTCTGTCTTGTTCGCTAAAACGATTAAATGAGATGCATCAACAATTTGCGTTTGTCCCCAAGAAACTGGCTGTAGTTTTTTACGTATTTCTGGGTCAGTAATTACAAAAATGTGATACGGTTGTAAGCCGTAAGAGGAAGCTGTTAGTTGCATGGTTTCTAACAAAATTTTCAAATCATCTTCTGATATTTTTTTTGATGCATCAAATTTTTTGGTGGCATAACGCCATTGTAAACTTTCTATGTACGTATTCATATTTTATTTAAAATTTGTTGAACAAACTGTTTAGTTGTTCCAATTCTTTCTTTGATATCTTTTGAAGGATGTTCATTTCAGCAACTTGCATCGCAGCGTCCATCTTTTTTAATACCTTTTTTCCTTCAGAAGTAATATTGATCTCCACTTTTCTTCGGTTTGAAGGGCAAACAATTCTGTCTACGTGACCCTTTAAAATCAACTTGTCTACCAACCTAGTCGTGTTACTCATTTTTGTTACCATTCTGTCATTCAACGTTGAAAGATTGGCAGGTTTTCCGTTTTGACCTCTTAAGATGCGCAATACATTAAACTGTTGCAGCGATACATCATAGGGTTTTAAAACAGCTGAAATTGCCTCATTTATTTTATTATTGACTAACATAAAATGAATAATAGTTCGACTCTCAAGCGGAATTTCTTTTTCGGTTTTTATGATTTGTTCAACATTCATGTTGTTACAATTATTGTATATACAAATGTATATTGATTTTTCTTTTTGAATGTATTCGAATACACAAAATTTTGTTAAAAATAGTATGTAGCTAATTTAGTATGGAAATCGTATTTTTGTTTCAAGCAATAATGATAAAATTCTTGCCTGTGCAGGAATGAAGTTAAATTTAGTTTTTATGGCAGATTTATCACAAGTAGAGTGGACTGAACAATTACAGAAAGATGATAATGCATTTATCTTAGACGTTCGAACAGATGATGAAAGAGAAGAGGGGTTTATTCCCAAAGCGAATCATATTGATATTTATTTGGGTCAAGGATTTATTGATGAACTTCAAAAATTAGATAAATCTAAAAATTATTATGTATACTGTAGAAGCGGAAACCGAAGCGGTCAAGCTTGTGCTATTATGAATAGTATTGGTTTTGAAAACGCATATAATTTAGAGGGTGGATTTATGAATTGGGAAGGTGAAGTGGCTGAATAGTGCATCTTTTTATTAGCGTTTTTTCTTACATATTAAATTTTCTTATACTTTAGAGGCAACTTTAATTTAGGTTGTTGTGCGAGAAGATTTACTTCATTTTATTTGGAAATATAAAAAGATCAAGTCTTCGGAATTACGTACTTCAAAAAAGGAATCAATTGAAATAATTACTCCAGGATTGCACAACCATTTATCTGGTCCAGATTTTTTTAACGCCAGGATCAAAATTGATGGACAAGAATGGGCAGGTAATGTTGAAATTCATATTAAGGCATCAGATTGGTACTTGCATCGCCATGAAATAGATGCTGGCTATGATAATGTTATTATGCATGTAGTTTGGGAAGACGATGCTTCTATTTTCAGAAAAGATGGCTCTGAAATTCCTACGTTTGAACTTCAAAATTATATAGCAAAAGATCTTTTATCGTCCTACCAAAACCTATTTGATAAAAGGCAGAAAACATTTGTCAATTGTGAAAAAGATATTGCTCAAGTCGACACTTTTTTGTTTAAAAACTGGATAGAGCGATTGTACTTTGAACGTTTAGAACAAAAGTCAGAACTTGTTTTGTCTCTTTTGAAAAATTCAAAGAATGATTGGGAGCAGGTTTTGTTCGCGATGCTTTTGAAAAACTTTGGACTCAAAATTAATGGAGAAGCATTCTTAAGCTTATCTGCTGCCTTAGATTTTTCTACTGTGAGAAAATTGCAATCTGACGTAGATCAATTAGAAAGCGTTCTCTTCGGAATGTCTCATTTATTAGAAGATCATACAATTTTGGACAATTATTACATTCAATTAACGAAGGAATATACCTATTTGAAAAGCAAGTTTAAATTGGATAATAAAGGAGTCTTTAAACCAGATTTCTTCAAGCTCCGCCCACCAAACTTCCCAACAATTAGACTTTCGCAGTTGGCGAATTTATATAGCTTGCATCAAAACTTATTTGATAAGGTTATTAATGCAAATAATTGTGAAGAATTGTATTTGCTATTTAATGTTTCAGCGAGCCCCTATTGGATCGACCATTTTACTTTTGGAAAAACATCCAAGAAAAGCACGAAGAGAGTAACTAAAAAATTTATTGATTTACTTATTATTAACAGTATTATTCCTTTAAAATTTTGTCATGCTAAACTGTTGGGAAGAGATATAAATACCGATATAATAAAAATTATTACCAAAATTTCTGCAGAGCGAAATTCAGTAATTTCCAATTTTATAGATCTAAAAGTAACACCTAAAAATGCGAAAGATAGTCAAGCTATTCTTCAACTTTACAATAAGTATTGCACAAAAAATAAATGCTTGGAATGTGCAGTTGGCAGCTCATTATTGCAAGGAAATGGTTAATTTTAAAACGTGAAATTATTCTACACTTTACTCTACTATTTTCAAAAGCGTGGGTTCGAGGTATGTCGGCGTTTAGCCGATCGATTGGGTATTCGAGCACGTGTGGTTAGAACATCATTTATTTATCTTACGTTTGTAACTGTAGGTTTTGGTTTTGCCCTCTATTTATTTTTAGCTTTTTGGTTGAAAATCAAAGATTTGGTCTACACTAAAAGAACTTCTGTTTTTGATCTCTAGTATGATTCAGCTTTCTCGATCCAAAATTTATTTAGCACTTTCTTTAATGTTAGCTGTTGTTTTATTTGGTGTATTGGGTTATAGGTATTTGTCTGATTATTCATGGATTGATGCGCTTTACATGACTGTCATAACCATGGCTACTGTAGGGTTTAAAGAAGTACAGCCTCTTGATGATTCTGCAAAGATTTTTACCGTATTTTTAATATTAGCAAGTGTTTTTATCTTAGGATTTGCCATTTCAGTACTTACTGAGTATGTACTAGGGCGTAATTCGCTTCAACTTTTAAAAAAGAAAAAAGTGAAAAATAAAATAAACAGTTTATCAAATCATGTTGTGATTTGTGGTTATGGTCGCAATGGTATGGAAGCTGCTGAACGACTAAAAGCGTACGAAAAACCATTTGTTGTCATTGAAAAGGACAAAGAAGTGATAGCCAAATATGAAAGTGAAATACTTTTTGTTGAAGGTGACGCCAACGAAGATCAAACTTTAATGGAAGCTGGTATTACCAAAGCGCAATATTTAATTGCTGCCATGCCAGATGATGCTGCCAATCTTTTTGTAGTCTTGTCAGCAAGACAATTGAATCATAAGCTATTTATTATTAGTCGGGCTTCATTAGCAACTTCACAAAAGAAGTTATTACTGGCAGGTGCAGATAAAGTTATCATGCCAGACAAAATTGGAGGTGATCATATGGCATCACTTGTTGTAATGCCAGATTTAATAACCTTTATGGATAAGCTATCTCTTGAAGGCGTGCACACCACAAATTTAGAGGAAGTAGCTATTGAAGATTTTTCAGATCAGGTAGATTGTAATTCGCTTCGCGACCTAGATCTAAGAAATAGAACAGGTTGCACGATTATAGGTTATATCGCTCCAAATGGGGAGTATATTATTAATCCTGAAGCAGATTTACAATTGCAACCAAAAAGTAAAGTAATTGTTCTGGGAAAACCAGAACAGATACGCAGACTCAACGAAATGTTTCATATTGACTAAGTTAATTTAACACTATTGCTTGATTGTGTTGGTTATTTTTATGATATTGTCATCCAACGAACTTTTAAACTAAACCAAAACTCCAATTATGAAGTATAAACTTCTTACCGTTTTATCATTGTTTTTGCCATTCATGACATTTGCTCAAGAGACTGAAGAAAAAGGTTTGGATGAGATAGTTAATGACTGGTTTATGCCTTTTGCCACTTGGTGGGAGAATACAGTTCTTACCCCTATTCCAATTGCTGGTTATGACATTCCAATTGTACTTATCCTTTTGATTCTTGGTGCTACTTTTTTTACGATTTATTTTAAAGTGCCAGGTATTTCTAAATTTGGTTTAGCTATTAATACGGTAAGAGGTAAGTATGATGAAATGGACGACCACGGTATTGAAAAATCAGATGTCAATGTAATTGATGGCGATATTGTTGATACGATAGGAGATGAAAGTAAAGAAGGTGAGGTAAGCCATTTTCAGGCATTAGCGACTGCAGTATCTGGTACGGTTGGTCTTGGAAATATTGCTGGTGTTGCCGTTGCAATAGCCCTTGGTGGTCCCGGAGCAACTTTTTGGATGATAATTTGTGGTTTGATAGGTATGTCAACAAAATTTGTTGAATGCACCCTGGGTGTAAAATATAGAGATGTAGGTGATGATGGTACTGTATATGGGGGCCCCATGTATTACCTGTCAAGAGGCTTGAAAGAAAGAGGAATGAATGGTTTAGGCAAAGTTCTCGGAGTTATTTTTGCTATTCTTTGTGTTGGCGCTTCTTTTGGTGGGGGAAATGCTTTTCAATCAAATCAAGCAGCAGTTCAATTAACTTCTATGTTCGGCTGGGAAGGCGGAGCAACCGGGGTAATTATTGGTGTTGTTATGGCAATTTTAGTCGGAATAGTAATTATTGGTGGTATCAAGAAAATTGCAAGTGTAACTGAGAAAATCGTGCCTTTCATGGCTGGAATTTATGTATTAGCTTCTTTAGTAATAATTTTTGCTAATATTAAATACGTAGGCGATGCATTCGGAATGATATTTTCTGGAGCTTTTACACCTGAGGCAGGTTTAGGTGGAATCGTTGGTGTTATTATTGTTGGTTTTCAACGCGCAGCATTCTCTAATGAAGCTGGTGCCGGTTCTGCAGCTATTGCCCATTCGGCGGTAAAAACGAAGTACCCAGCAAGTGAAGGCGTCGTTGCACTACTAGAACCATTTATAGATACAGTTGTTATATGCACAATGACCGCTTTGGTTATTATTTTCTTTAATATGGATGCTGGGGCTTTTGACTACGGTAATGCAGTTGGAAGCACGGTATTGTTAAATGATTCGCAAACATACGTTGGCGGAGTAGATTTGACTTCTATGGCGTATGATTCTGTGATTCCCGGCTTTAGGTATGTCTTAACAATCGCAATTATCATGTTTGCTTTCTCAACGATGATTTCTTGGTCGTATTATGGTCTTCAATCTTGGAAATTTTTATTTGGAAGAGGTAAAACAGCTGATACGGTTTACAAAATTTTGTTTTTGCTTTTTGTTGTAATCGGAGCTGCGGCCACTCTAGATGCAGTTATTAAATTTTCTGATGCAATGATTCTAGCATTAGTATTCCCTAATATGATTGGACTTTTATTCTTGTTCCCAAGAGTGCGAGAAGAATTGAATAAATATTTATCAGATATTAAAGCGAATTTTAAATAGTATTAAATTGAAAAATATTAAATCCCACTTCAAGTTCAACAAACAAGAACGAAGTGGGATTTTTTTTTTGCTACTAATTATTGTATTGCTTCAAGTCGGCTATTTTATCTTCCGTTCATTTCCTTCGAGTGAATCAATGAATTCTTTTTCGCAAGATTTCGAAACACAAGCGCAAATCGATATTTTGAAAAAAAATGCTTTTGAAAAAGATAGTGTCAAATTTTATCCTTTTAATCCCAATTTTATTACCGATTACAAAGGATATGCTTTAGGCATGTCAGTTCAAGAAATTGATAGGCTACATGCTTTTCGTTCTGAAAACAAATTTGCAAACTCACCAGAAGAATTCCAAAGTGTAACTAAAATTTCAGATTCTCTATTAAAAGCTATTGCTCCGTATTTCAAATTTCCTGAATGGACTAAAAAGAGCAAACAGTATTCAGCAAAAAGTGTGCAGTATTCAAAACTAGTAAAAAGCACAATTGAATTTAAAGATATAAACTTGGCAACTGCTAAAGACCTAAAATCAATCTATGGTATTGGAGAGAAATTGTCTAACCGAATAATAAAGTTTCGAGACCGACTCGGTGGATTTTTAGTAGAGGAGCAATTATATGATGTATATGGTTTAGAAGCGGAAGTCGTTCAAAGAGCTTTAAAAAAGTATAAAGTGCTGAATCCACCTCAAATTAAAAAAATTAACATAAATACTGCTTCTGTTGAAACCTTAACGAAATTGATATATCTGCAAAAAAATGTCGCAATTAACATAGTAAGCTACAGGAATTCTGAAGGAAGTATCAAATCCTTTGAAGAATTAGCAGCAATTGAAAATTTCCCCTCTGAAAAGATTGACAGAATAGCTTTATATTTGTCTCTATAAAAAAATTGCTATGCAGCGAATGTACTTCAACGAAGAACATCAATTATTTAGAGAAAGCCTAAAAGAATTTTTACAAAAAGAAGTTTGTCCGCACATTGATAAGTGGGAAGAAACGGGTACAATAGAAAGATTCATTTGGCAGAAGTTTGGCGAAATGGGTTATTTTGGATTAGCTACTTCTGAAGCTAATGGAGGGTTAGAATTAGATTTATTTTATACAGTCATCCTTTTAGAAGAGCTACAAAAAATTAATTCGGGAGGTTTTGCAGCGGCGATTTGGGCTCATGTCTATTTGGCAATGACTCATCTGAATAAAAATGCAAGTGAAAAATTGCGCAAAAAATATTTAGAACCAAGTGTTGCAGGAGAAATGATTGGCTGTTTGGGGGTTAGTGAACCCTTTGGCGGTAGTGATGTTGCAGGTATGCGCACAACTGCCACTAAAAAAGGAAATACTTATGTCTTAAATGGTTCAAAAACTTTTATTACCAACGGGTTTTATTGTGATTATATGGTAGTCGCTGCAAAAACTGAACCTTCTGCTGGGAATAAAGGAATTAGTGTGTTTGTTGTTGATAGGCAGGCTAAAGGAGTTTCTGCAAATAAGTTGAATAAACTAGGTTGGAGAGCGTCTGATACAGCTGAGCTAGCCTTTGATAATGTCGAAGTTCCTGAAAGTAATCTGCTTGGAGAGCAAAATAAAGGTTTTAGCTATATTATGGAAGCTTTTTCTTTAGAGCGTCTAATCATGGGTATTAATGCTCATGCAAGGGCAGATTATGCTCTAGAGTATGCTTTGCAATACATGTCTGAGCGTGAAACATTTGGTAAGCCTATAAATCAGTATCAAGCTTTAAGACATCGAATAGCAGATTTATATGCTGATATGGATATGTGCCGACAATATAATTATGCTGTAACCCAAGCATTAGATCAAGGGCAGTATGTGGTTAAAGAAGCGACAATTTCGAAATTACGATCTACAAAAATGGCTGATGAGGTTGCTTATGAATGTTTACAATTCTTAGGTGGATATGGTTATATTGAAGATTATCCGATGGCCCGATTATTACGTGACAGTAGATTAGGTCCAATAGGGGGTGGTACTTCAGAAATTCTTAGAGAAATTATAGCAAAAATTGTAATTGATAAGAAAGAGTATAAAACATCTAAAGCTTAGCTACTTTACAGTTGTAAAATAGTTTTTATCATATTTATTCATATTTGGTTGCGAATTGTAAATTAGTTTATATCTTTGCAGCCTTATTTCACTAAAGAAAGGAGGTTGTAGCCCATGTTAATAATACCAATTAAAGAAGGAGAAAATATCGATAGAGCCTTAAAGCGCTTTAAGCGAAAGTTCGATAAAACAGGTACAATGCGTCAATTGCGGAAGCGACAAGCATTCAATAAACCCTCAGTAGTTCGCAGAGCTCAAATTCAGAAAGCTCAATATATTCAAGGCTTAAGAGATCAAGAAGAAATTTAATTTCTCAAATCATATTTTTAAATATAAAATCTCGTCTGTATGGCGAGATTTTTTTTGTACCCTAAAGTGAAACAAAATGCTAACTTTGGGTTATGACAAATTTAGAATCTTTTATATCTTACTTGTCTCTTGAAAAGAACTACTCTGGTCACACCATTATAGCTTATGAAAAAGATATTAATGAGTTTAGTGTTTTTTGTTTTGAACGATATGGCTTAGAAGCAATTGAAGATTTAAACTACACGCTAATTCGAAATTGGATTGTGGCGTTGGTGAATAGTTCAATATCTAATAGAACTATCAATCGAAAGATTGCCTCTCTAAAAGCATATTATAGATTTTTACAGCGTATTGATAGAATTAAATCTAACCCTTTGGCAAGTCACAAAGCGCTGAAAACCTCCAAAAAAATAGAAGTTCCATTTTCCGAAGCGGAAATGGAACATTTGCTTCAACAAATTCTATTTACTAATGATTTCGAAGGTCGGCGAGATAAATTAATTATTGAATTATTGTATACAACCGGAATTCGAAGAGCAGAGCTAATTCATTTAACACATAATGATGTCGATTTAAATCGCTGTACGATGCTGGTTTTAGGGAAAAGAAGTAAAGAGCGTATTGTGCCATTGCTTAAAAGTACGGTCAAATTATTTGAAGATTATTTTAAAGAAAGAAAAGCCCTTGAAATTATAATAGATCAAAATTATATTTTTTTGTTAAACTCTGGTCGCAAGATATACGAAACGCTTGTCTATAGAGTTATAAATAAGTATCTTAGTGAGGTGTCGTCTAAAGTGAAAAAAAGCCCTCATATATTAAGGCATACATTTGCAACACACATGCTAAATAAGGGTGCAGATTTAAATTCTGTTAAGGAGTTGTTGGGGCATTCAAGTTTAGCATCAACCCAAGTGTACACTCATAATAGTATTGCAGAATTAAAAAAAGTTCATTTAGCTGCGCATCCTAGGAGTAAGAAATAATGAAATTTTTCCTAATTGTTTAACTTTTAAAAATTTAATCTATGAAAGTAAACGCTCAATCAGTTAATTTTAATGCAGATGTAAAACTTATTCAATTTGTTCAAAATCGATTGGACAAGTTAGATATGTTTTATGATAAAGTTATTAGTTCAGATGTGTATCTAAAGTTGGATAACACAAGTTCAAAAGAAAATAAAATTGCTGAAATAAAATTGAATATTCCACGTGATAAATTTGTTATAAAAAAACAATGTAAGTCATTTGAAGAAGCAGTTGATTCAGCCTGCAGTTCACTAGAAAGAAAGCTCAAAAAAAGAAAGGAAAAAACGAGAACAAATACCTGATTAAATATTTCTATATTTTGTTTTAATTAAACAAATAAATATATACATTTGCAGTCCGTTAGAAATAGCGGACTTTTTTATGCACAAAAAAGTAAAAAAGCCGATGTAGCTCAGCTGGCTAGAGCAGCTGATTTGTAATCAGCAGGTCGTGGGTTCGAGTCCCTCTATCGGCTCATATTAAAACTGAAGTTCATTAAAATATTGAAATTTAAAGAAGGGGAGATACTCAAGCGGCCAACGAGGGCAGACTGTAAATCTGCTGACTACGTCTTCGCAGGTTCGAATCCTGCTCTCCCCACAATTTTTTTTGATTTTTGCTAAATATTGAAAACCTTGCAAGCAAATGCTTGTTAAATTGCGAGAGTAGCTCAGTTGGTAGAGCGTCAGCCTTCCAAGCTGAATGTCGCCAGTTCGAACCTGGTCTCTCGCTCTATTATTTTCTGCGAAGGCAGAAATCTCTTCTTTCATAATAAAATGCAGTAAATATGTATTTGAAAGAATAGGGAATAAAAACTTTACGCCGGTGTAGCTCAGGGGTAGAGCGTTTCCTTGGTAAGGAAGAGGTCACGAGTTCAATTCTCGTCATTGGCTCTATTTTTTAGAGACACAAAATAGAATACAAAACGTATTATTATATAACTAAGATTAAAATTATTTAAAAACATGGCAAAGGCAACTTTCGATCGTTCAAAACCACACTTAAACATTGGTACAATTGGACACGTAGATCACGGTAAAACAACTTTAACTGCTGCTATTACTAAAGTATTAGCTGATGCAGGTTTCTCAGAAGCAAGATCATTTGATCAAATTGATAACGCTCCAGAAGAAAAAGAAAGAGGTATAACAATTAATACTTCTCACGTAGAATATCAAACGCAAAATCGTCACTATGCACACGTAGATTGTCCAGGTCACGCCGATTATGTAAAGAACATGGTAACTGGTGCCGCTCAAATGGATGGTGCTATATTAGTGGTTGCTGCAACTGATGGGCCTATGCCGCAAACACGTGAGCATATCTTATTAGGTCGTCAGGTAGGAATTCCTCGTATGGTTGTATTCATGAATAAAGTGGATATGGTTGATGATGAAGAGTTACTTGAATTAGTGGATATGGAAATTAGAGATTTGTTGTCTTTCTATGAGTATGATGGAGATAACGGTCCTGTAATTGCTGGTTCTGCTTTAGGCGCACTTAATGGTGAGCAAAAATGGGTGGATACGGTTTTAGAATTAATGAAATCTGTAGATGAGTGGATTGAAGAGCCTGTTCGTGATATGGATAAGCCTTTCTTGATGCCTATTGAAGATGTATTCTCTATTACTGGTCGTGGTACTGTTGCAACTGGTCGTATTGAAACAGGTGTAGCTAACACTGGAGATCCTGTTGAGATTATTGGTATGGGTGCTGCAAAGTTAACATCTACCATAACAGGTATTGAAATGTTTCGTCAAATATTAGATAGAGGAGAAGCTGGTGATAATGCTGGTATCTTATTAAGAGGTATTGAGAAATCTCAAATCTCTAGAGGTATGGTAATTACTAAGCCTGGTTCTGTAACACCACACGCTAAGTTTAAAGCTGAGGTTTATATCCTTAAAAAAGAAGAAGGTGGACGTCATACACCATTCCATAACAACTACCGTCCTCAGTTTTACGTACGTACTACTGATGTAACAGGAAACATTGCGCTTCCTTCTGGAGTTGAAATGGTTATGCCTGGAGATAACTTGACAATTACTGTTGAGCTGATTCAGCCAATAGCAATGAACGTAGGTTTACGTTTCGCTATCCGTGAAGGTGGTAGAACAGTTGGTGCAGGTCAGGTAACTGAGATATTAGACTAATACAGTTTAAATAAATATATATAAGCTAAGGTATTCCGTTTTCGGAATACCTTGACTTGTATTTACGGGCGTAGCTCAGTTGGTAGAGCACTGGTCTCCAAAACCAGGTGTCGGGAGTTCGAGTCTCTCCGCCCGTGCAATAAAAAATTGAGTAGTATTTCAATTTAGATTAAAAAGAAAATATAACATGGCTGGAATTGTAAATTATATTAAAGAATCATTCGGGGAACTTAAAAATAATGTGACATGGCCTACATGGGCAGAAGCACAGAGTTTAACAGTTTTAGTTGCTGTGTTCTCTATTATATTCTCACTTGCTATTTGGGGTGTAGATACAGTTTTTAGTAACGTTATAACGTATTATTTCGATTTAATTAAATAAAAAAATTATGTCTGAAGTAAGCGAAAAAAAATGGTATGTTGTTCGTGCCGTAAGTGGTCAAGAGAACAAAATCAAAGCCTATATTGAGAGAGAAATCGAACGACTTGGCTTACAAGATTATGTCGATCAAGTACTAGTACCAACAGAGCGTGTTATTCAAATCCGTAACGGAAAAAAAATTCATAAAGAAAAGGTGTTTTTTCCAGGTTATATTATGGTTCAAGCAAATCTTACTGGAGAAGTCCCTCATATCATAAGATCGGTAACTAATGTTATTGGTTTTTTAGGAGAAACAAAAGGAGGTGACCCTGTGCCATTAAGACAATCTGAAGTGAATAGGATGCTAGGTAAAGTCGATGAGCTTTCAGTTGAAGAAACGGCCAATGTTGCTATTCCTTTTACTAAAGGTGAAACCGTTAAAGTTATTGATGGCCCTTTTAATGGATTTGATGGTACTATTGAAAAAATTAATGAAGAGAAGCGTAAACTTGAAGTGATGGTTAAAATTTTCGGAAGAAAAACACCATTAGAGTTAAGTTATATGCAAGTTGAAAAAGTTTAAGAGTGTTACATTGACGATAGATGTGTCTTTCGCTTCCAAATGAAAGATAACATCAAAAAATTAAATTATTAAAAATGGCAAAAGAATTAGGTAAAGTAGTTAAGTTACAAGTTCGGGGAGGTGCTGCGAATCCATCGCCACCGGTTGGACCCGCTTTAGGAGCCGCTGGTGTTAACATCATGGAGTTCTGTAAGCAATTCAATGCCAGAACCCAAGATAAAGCAGGTAAAGTATTACCAGTTGTAATATCTGTTTACAAAGACAAATCATTTGACTTTGTAATTAAAACACCACCAGCAGCAGTTCAATTATTAGAGCATGCTAAAGTGAAGAAGGGATCTGGAGAGCCAAACCGAAAAAAAGTAGCTAAAGTATCTTGGGATCAGGTTAAAACCATCGCAGAGGACAAAATGGTAGATTTAAATGCATTTACAATTGAGTCTGCTATGAAAATGGTTGCTGGTACAGCAAGATCGATGGGAATAACTGTAACAGGAAAATTTCCTTCATAATCTATTAAAGACATTAGAAAATGGCAAGATTAACAAAAAAGCAAAAAGAAGCTTTAGCGAAAATTGAAAAAGGTAAGATTTATTCTGTCGATGAAGCATCAGCATTAATAAAAGAAATTACCAATACTAAGTTCGACGCATCAATTGATTTAGCAGTACGTTTAGGAGTAGATCCTCGTAAAGCTAACCAAATGGTAAGAGGTGTAGTTTCATTACCTCATGGAACTGGTAAAGACATGAAAGTTTTAGCATTAGTAACACCAGATAAAGAAGCGGAAGCTAAAGAAGCTGGAGCAGATTATGTTGGATTGGATGAGTACCTTGATAAAATTAAGGGCGGTTGGACAGATGTTGACGTTATCGTTACTATGCCAAGCGTTATGGGTAAGTTAGGTCCTTTGGGCCGTGTATTAGGACCGAGAGGTTTAATGCCTAACCCTAAAACAGGTACAGTAACTATGGATGTTGCTAAAGCAGTAAGCGAAGTAAAAGCTGGTAAAATTGACTTTAAAGTTGATAAAACCGGTATTGTTCATGCGGCTATAGGAAAAGCATCTTTTAGTGCTGACAAAATTGCGGGTAACGCAAATGAATTATTAACAACATTAATGAAACTAAAACCGACAACGGCGAAGGGAATTTATGTAAAAAGCATCTTTATGTCTTCTACAATGAGCCCAAGTTTAGCCATTGATCCTAAAATTGGTTAATTAAGTTAAAACTTTAAATTATGACAAGAGAAGAAAAATCACAAGTAATTAAGGACTTAACTGCAGAATTAGCTAGTAATTCAAATATCTATTTAGCAGATATTTCAGGACTAAATGCAGGCTCTACTTCAGATTTGCGTCGTGCTGCTTTTAAAGCAAACGTGCAAATGGCAGTTGTTAAAAATACATTACTTGGAAAAGCAATGGAAGCTTCAGATAGGGAATTTGGAGACCTTCCTACAGTTTTAAAAGGAAATACATCTGTGATGTATTCTGAAACAGGTAATGCACCAGCTAAGCTAATTAAAACATTCCGTAAAAAATCTGAAAAGCCTTTGTTAAAAGGTGCTTTTATCGAGGAAGCTGTTTACATTGGCGATGCACAATTAGACATGTTAGTAGATATCAAGTCTAAAGAAGAGTTATTAGGAGAGATTATAGGATTACTACAATCGCCTGCTAAAAACGTTGTTTCTGCACTTAAATCAAGTAGTGGCAAACTAGCTGGTATCATTAAAACACTTTCTGAGAAATCAGAATAGTATTAAAAAGTACGCACTTTATTACAAATATATTATTATTACAAAATTATTAAAACGATAGAAAAATGGCAGATTTAAAAGATTTCGCAGAACAATTAGTTAACCTTACTGTAAAAGAGGTAAATGAGTTAGCAACTATATTAAAAGATGAGTATGGTATCGAGCCTGCTGCTGCTGCTGCAGTTGCTGTTGCTGGTCCTGCTGGAGGTGGCGACGCTGAAGAAGCTCAAACTGAATTTGATGTTATTTTAAAAGCTGCAGGTGGTTCTAAACTAGCTGTTGTAAAATTAGTTAAGGAATTAACTGGTTTAGGTTTAAAAGAAGCTAAAGGTTTAGTTGATGATGCACCAAGTGCAATTAAAGAAGCTGTATCTAAAGATGAAGCTGAGGCACTTAAAGCTCAATTAGAAGAAGCTGGAGCAGAGGTAGAGCTTAAGTAAGCTTACATTCTCAACAATACAAAGGTTTAGGTCTATCCCGTTATTTGCGGGATAACACCTAGACCATTTTGCGTATATAATGATATAGCAGAATAATTTGCAGAATAGCAGATAAATATGAAATTATCTTTGTGCTATTTTTCTAGTGTTTAAAAGCACTATCACTATTTTTTTAATCAAAATTCCGTCCATTGATGTTATCAACACAAGCTGAAAGATTAAATTTCTCGTCTATTGTAAATAAGACAGATTACCCAGACTTCTTGGATATTCAGATTAAATCCTTTCAGGATTTTTTCCAATTAGAAACAAAATCTGAAGAAAGAGGTGATGAAGGTCTCTACAATACCTTCATGGAAAACTTTCCAATTACAGATTCTCGTAATCAATTCGTTTTAGAATTTTTAGATTACTTCGTAGATCCTCCAAGATATGCTATTGAAGAGTGTATAGAAAGAGGATTAACTTATAGCGTTCCCCTCAAAGCTAGGTTAAAGTTATATTGTACAGACCCTGAACATGAGGATTTCGAGACCATTGTTCAAGATGTTTATTTAGGAACTATACCCTACATGACACCTTCTGGTACTTTTTGTATCAATGGGGCAGAACGTGTAGTAGTATCTCAATTACACCGATCACCAGGGGTTTTCTTTGGTCAATCTTTCCACGCCAATGGAACAAAATTATATTCAGCAAGAGTTATACCTTTTAAAGGATCTTGGATAGAGTTTGCTACAGACATCAATCAAGTGATGTACGCATACATTGATAGAAAGAAAAAATTACCTGTTACTACGCTTTTCCGTGCTATTGGTTTTGAGCGTGATAAAGATATTTTAGAGATTTTTGACTTAGCTGAAGAGGTTAAAGTTTCAAAATCTGGATTAAAAAAATACATAGGAAGAAAATTAGCGGCACGTGTATTAAATACATGGCATGAGGATTTTGTTGATGAAGATACAGGTGAAGTAGTATCAATCGAGCGTAATGAAATTGTGCTTGATCGTGATACCGTTATCGATAAAGAGAATATTGAAGAAATTCTTGAAGCTGATGTAAAAACTATTCTTTTACATAAAGAAAGCACAGAACAAGGTGATTATGCTATTATCCATAACACCCTTCAAAAAGATCCAACAAACTCTGAAAAAGAGGCTGTTGAACATATTTACAGACAATTACGTAATGCTGAGCCGCCAGATGAGGAAACAGCACGTGGTATTATCGATAAATTATTCTTCTCAGATCAACGTTACTCCTTAGGAGAAGTTGGTCGTTATAGAATGAACAAAAAATTAGGTCTTGATATTGGAATGGATAAGCAAGTGCTTACGAAAGAAGATATTATTACTATCATAAAATATTTAATTGAGCTTATCAACTCAAAAGCAGAGATTGATGATATCGACCACTTATCTAACCGTCGTGTACGTACAGTAGGTGAGCAATTATCATCTCAATTTGGTGTTGGTTTAGCGCGTATGGCACGAACAATTCGTGAGCGTATGAACGTTCGCGATAACGAGGTATTTACACCAATAGATTTAATTAACGCAAAGACATTATCTTCAGTTATTAATTCATTTTTTGGAACTAACCAGTTATCTCAGTTTATGGATCAAACAAATCCATTAGCGGAAATTACGCACAAGCGTCGTTTATCAGCTCTTGGGCCAGGTGGTTTGTCAAGAGAAAGAGCAGGTTTTGAGGTTCGTGATGTACATTATACACACTACGGGCGTTTATGCCCTATTGAAACACCAGAGGGACCAAATATCGGTTTAATTTCTTCACTTTCTGTATTCGCAAAAGTGAATTCTATGGGATTCATCGAAACACCTTATAGAAAAGTAACGGATGGAGTGGTTGATATTGAAAATGAGCCAACTTATTTAAGTGCAGAAGAAGAAGAAGAAAAATTAATAGCTCAAGCAACAGTAAAAGTTAATGATAGCGGTAAAATTCTACACGATAAGGTAATTGCAAGAATGGAAGGTGACTTCCCAGTAATTGATCCTAGTGAATTACATTATACTGATGTTGCACCAAATCAAATCTCATCTATTTCGGCGTCACTAATTCCATTCTTGGAACATGATGATGCGAATAGAGCATTAATGGGATCTAACATGATGCGTCAAGCAGTACCTTTATTAAGAGTAGATGCACCAATCGTAGGTACAGGCTTAGAGCGTCAAGTAGCTTCAGATTCTAGAGTTTTAATTAATGCTGAAGGATCAGGAGAAGTACTTTACGTTGATGCAAATGAAATTCAAATTAGGTACGAACGAACTGAAGATGAAGCTAAAGTAAGTTTTGATAGCGATATTAAAACGTATCAATTAGTGAAATTTAGAAAAACAAATCAGGGAACGTCTATCAATCTTAAACCAATTGTAGTTAAAGGAGATAAAGTCTCTAAAGGTCAAGTTTTATGTGAAGGGTATGCAACACAAAAAGGAGAACTTGCTTTAGGTAGAAATATGAAAGTAGCCTTTATGCCTTGGAAAGGGTATAACTTTGAGGATGCAATTGTAATATCTGAAAAAGTTGTTCGTGAAGATATATTTACATCTATCCATATTGATGAATATTCTCTCGATGTTAGAGATACAAAATTAGGTAATGAAGAATTAACTAATGATATTCCTAATGTTTCTGAAGAGGCTACAAAAGATCTTGATGAATTTGGTATGATAAGAGTTGGTGCCGAGGTAAAACCTGGAGATATTCTTATTGGTAAGATTACGCCTAAAGGAGAATCTGACCCAACTCCCGAAGAAAAGTTATTGCGTGCTATTTTTGGAGATAAAGCAGGAGATGTAAAAGATGCTTCATTAAAGGCGTCACCATCATTACATGGTGTTGTAATTGAAAAGAAATTATTTGCGAGAGCGGTAAAAGATAAGCGTAAAAGAGCTCAGGATAAAGATGATATCATGGCTTTAGAGGCTCAATATGATAGAAAATTTGATGAGCTAAAAGATATTTTAGTTGAAAAACTGTTTACAATCGTAAATGGAAAAACTGCTCAGGGTATTTTTAATGATTTAGGTGAAGAAGTACTTCCAAAAGGAAAGAAATTTACCCTTAAAATGTTAAACGCTGTTGATGATTATGCACATTTAGTATCTGGAAAATGGACAACTGATGACTATACTAATCAATTAGTAGCAGATTTAATTCATAACTACAAAATTAAAGAAAATGATCTTCAAGGCGCATTACGACGCGAGAAGTTTACAATTTCTGTTGGAGATGAATTACCTGCAGGTATTATCAAATTAGCTAAAGTTTACATCGCTAAGAAACGTAAACTTAAAGTAGGAGATAAAATGGCAGGACGTCACGGTAACAAAGGTATTGTGGCTCGTATTGTTCGTCAAGAAGACATGCCGTTCTTAGAAGATGGAACGCCTGTTGATATAGTATTAAATCCACTAGGTGTACCATCTCGTATGAACATTGGGCAGATTTACGAAACCGTATTAGGTTGGGCTGGTCAAAAATTGAACCGCACGTACGCAACACCAATATTTGATGGAGCAACTATCGATCAAATTAACGAATTTACAGATGAAGCTGGAATTCCAAGATATGGTCATACTTATTTATATGACGGTGGAACGGGGCAGCGTTTTGATCAGCCTGCAACAGTTGGTGTGATCTACATGTTGAAACTAGGGCATATGGTTGATGATAAAATGCATGCGCGTTCTATAGGACCTTACTCATTAATTACACAACAACCATTAGGTGGTAAAGCACAATTTGGTGGTCAGCGTTTTGGTGAGATGGAAGTTTGGGCACTTGAGGCTTATGGAGCATCAAGTACTTTACGAGAAATCTTAACTGTAAAATCTGATGATGTTATTGGTAGAGCCAAAACTTACGAAGCAATCGTAAAAGGTGAACCAATGCCAGATCCAGGATTGCCAGAATCTTTCAACGTACTTATGCACGAATTGAAAGGTTTAGGTTTAGACATCAGGTTAGAAGAGTAAAAAAATAGTTTCCAGTTACAGTATCCAATTAGCAGTTTAGCTAGTTACTGAATACTGAGACTGAGACTGAAAACTTAAGAAAATGGCAAGAAAACAAGATAAAAATACAGTTAAGAGATTCAATAAAATCTCCATTGGTTTAGCATCACCAGAGTCTATTTTAGCAGAATCTAGAGGCGAGGTTTTAAAACCTGAAACTATCAATTATCGAACGCACAAACCAGAACGTGATGGTTTGTTTTGTGAGCGTATTTTTGGTCCTGTAAAGGACTATGAATGTGCTTGTGGTAAATATAAAAGAATTCGCTACAAAGGTATCGTATGTGACCGTTGTGGTGTTGAAGTAACAGAAAAAAAAGTACGTCGTGATCGTGTAGGGCATATTAATTTAGTAGTTCCTGTAGCTCATATTTGGTATTTTCGTTCGTTACCAAACAAAATTGGTTACTTATTAGGCTTACCATCTAAGAAATTAGATATGATTATTTATTACGAACGCTATGTAGTAATTCAACCAGGTAATGCTAAAAATGAAGAAGGTGAACCCATCCAAAAAATGGATTTCCTTACTGAGGAAGAGTATTTGAATATTTTAGAAGAACTTCCTCAGGATAATCAGTACTTAGATGATACAGACCCTAATAAATTTTTAGCTAAAATGGGTGCTGAATGTTTAATCGATTTATTGGCAAGAATTGATTTAGAAGGACTATCATACGAGTTGCGTCATAAAGCAAATACTGAAACATCTAAACAACGTAAAACAGAAGCTTTAAAACGTTTACAAGTGGTAGAATCTTTAAAAGAATCTAACCTAAATAGAGAGAACCGTCCAGAATGGATGATTTTAAAAGTCGTGCCAATCATTCCACCAGAACTAAGGCCTTTAGTGCCTTTAGATGGAGGGCGCTTTGCAACTTCAGATTTAAATGATTTATACCGTCGTGTAATCATTCGTAACAATCGTTTAAAAAGACTTGTGGAAATTAAAGCTCCAGAAGTAATTTTACGTAATGAAAAACGTATGTTACAAGAATCGGTAGATTCATTATTGGATAACACACGTAAGTCATCTGCTGTAAAAACAGATTCTAACAGACCATTAAAATCACTTTCAGATTCACTTAAAGGTAAACAAGGGCGTTTCCGCCAAAACTTACTTGGTAAGCGTGTTGATTATTCTGCACGTTCGGTAATTGTTGTTGGTCCAGAATTAAAATTACATGAATGTGGATTGCCAAAAAATATGGCAGCTGAATTATACAAACCTTTCGTAATTAGAAAATTGATTGAAAGAGGTATTGTTAAAACAGTAAAATCCGCAAAAAAAATCATAGACAAAAGAGAGCCTGTAGTTTGGGATATCTTGGAAAATGTTCTTAAAGGGCATCCAGTATTGCTAAACCGTGCGCCTACGTTACACAGACTTGGTATACAAGCATTCCAGCCAAAATTGATCGAGGGCAAAGCGATTCAATTACACCCTTTAGTGTGTACAGCATTTAATGCGGATTTTGATGGTGACCAGATGGCGGTTCATTTACCACTAGGACCAGAAGCTATTTTAGAATGTCAATTATTAATGTTGGCGTCTCATAATATCTTAAACCCTGCTAATGGATCACCAGTAACAGTGCCTTCTCAGGATATGGTACTTGGTTTATATTATATGACTAAGTTGCGTAAATCTACTCCAGAAGTGCCAATTCTAGGTGAGGGATTAACGTTTTATTCTCCAGAAGAAGTTGAAATTGCTTTTAATGAGAAGAAAGTGGATTTGAATGCAGGAATTAAGGTTCGTACTATCGATATTAATGAAGATGGGAAGTTAGACAGAATGATTGTTGACACTACTGTTGGTAGAGTATTGTTTAACCAAAATGTTCCACAGGCAGCAGGATATATTAATCAAGTATTGACTAAAAAGTCATTAAGAGATATTATTGGTGATATTTTAAAAGTAACATCGGTTCCTGAAACTGCAGATTTCTTGGATGCTATAAGAACGTTAGGATTTAAATTTGCATTTCAAGGTGGATTATCATTTAGTTTAGGAGATATTATTATACCGCCAGAAAAGCAAAGTATGATTGATAAGGCTAATGGTTTAGTGGACGGTATTACCGGAAACTATAACATGGGTCTTATTACAAATAACGAGCGTTATAACCAAGTTATTGATATTTGGACGTCTACAAATGCTGAATTGACTGAGCTGTCAATGAAACGTATTAGAGAAGATCAACAAGGATTCAACTCGGTGTTTATGATGCTTGATTCTGGAGCGCGTGGATCTAAAGAACAAATCCGTCAACTTACAGGTATGCGTGGATTAATGGCTAAGCCTAAAAAATCTACTGCAGGAGGAGGGTCGATTATTGAAAATCCAATACTTTCTAACTTTAAGGAAGGGCTTTCAATTTTGGAATACTTTATATCAACACACGGTGCGCGTAAAGGTCTAGCCGATACAGCACTTAAAACTGCCGATGCAGGATATTTAACACGTCGTTTAGTGGATGTATCTCAGGATGTCATTATTAATACTGAAGATTGTGGAACTTTAAGAGGTGTTGAAGTTGAACCATTAAAGAAAAATGATGAAGTTGTTGAAACTTTAGAAGAAAGAATTGTTGGTCGTGTTTCTTTAAATGATGTATATAATCCGTTAACTGATGAGTTATTAGTTTCTGCAGGTCAATTAATAAAAGATGATATAGCAAAAACTATTGAAGCATCACCGATAGATAGTATAGAGGTGCGTTCGGCATTAACTTGTGAAGCATTACAAGGTATCTGTGCTAAATGTTACGGACGTAACTTAGCTACCGGTAAAATGGTACAACGTGGTGAAGCTGTTGGTGTTGTTGCAGCACAATCAATTGGTGAACCTGGTACACAGCTTACATTACGTACATTCCACGTGGGTGGTATTGCTGGTAATATATCAGAAGACAACAAATTAGCCGTGAAGTTTGATGGTATCGCTGAAATCGAAGATTTAAAAACAGTTAAAGGTAAAGATGGTGAAGGAAATGATGTTGATATAGTTATTTCTAGAACATCTGAACTAAAGCTTATTGATAAGAAAACTGGGATAACTTTAAGTACTAATAATATTCCTTACGGTTCTACTATTTTGGTAAAAAATGGAGACAAGTTAAGTAAAGGCGATATTGTTTGTACGTGGGATCCTTATAACGGTGTGATTATTTCAGAATTTGCTGGTAAAGTAAAATATGAAAATATTGAACAAGGTGTAACATACCAAGTTGAAATTGATGAGCAAACAGGTTTCCAAGAAAAAGTAATTTCTGAATCTAGAAACAAAAAACTTATCCCTACACTACATATTGTTGATTCTAAAGGCGAAACGATGCGCTCTTACAACTTACCAGTAGGCGCTCACTTAATGATTGATGATGCAGAAAAAGTTATTGTTGGTAAAATATTAGTAAAAATTCCTCGTAAATCTGCTAAGGCGGGTGATATTACAGGTGGTCTTCCTCGTGTAACAGAATTGTTCGAAGCACGTAATCCATCTAACCCTGCAGTAGTTAGTGCTATTGATGGTGTTGTATCTTTTGGAAAAATCAAAAGAGGTAATCGTGAGATTATTATAGAATCTAAAACCGGTGATATTAAGAAATACCTAGTGAAGTTATCGAGTCAAATTCTTGTACAGGAAAATGATTTTGTAAAAGCTGGTATGCCTTTATCTGATGGATCTATTACACCAAATGATATTTTGAATATCAAAGGCCCTTCAGCTGTACAACAATACTTAGTAAATGAAGTACAAGAAGTATATCGTTTACAAGGTGTAAAAATTAATGATAAGCATTTTGAAGTTGTTGTTAGGCAGATGATGCGTAAAGTTAGAATTATTGATTCTGGTGATACGATTTTCTTAGAAGACCAATTGGCTCATAAAGCAGATTTTATTAAAGAAAACGATGATATTTTTGGAATGAAAGTAATTGAAGATGCAGGAGATTCTTCAAATCTTAAAGCTGGTCAAATTATTTCACCTCGTGATTTAAGAGATGAAAATTCTATTCTACGTCGTGAGGATAAAAACCTAGTAGTAGCAAGAGACGCAAAGCCAGCAACAGCGACACCAATACTTCAGGGTATTACAAGGGCTTCGCTCCAAACAAAATCGTTTATCTCTGCGGCTTCTTTCCAAGAAACGACTAAAGTACTTAATGAGGCAGCAGTAGCTGGGAAAGTAGATACTCTGGAAGGTTTGAAAGAAAATGTAATTGTTGGGCATAGAATTCCTGCAGGTACAGGTATGAGAAGTTATACCGATATTATAGTTGGCTCCAAGGAAGAGTTTGATGAGATGATGCAAGTAAAACAAGAATTAAATTATAATTAAATGAGATTTCAATCTCGATTTTACGGGATTGGATAATTAAATTTGTAAAAAAAGCCTTCATATTTATACTTTGAAGGCTTTTTTAAATTGAAAAATTAAGATTATGGCTGACGAAAAAGACAACCAAAAACAAGGACAAATTAATATTGAACTGGATGAAAAGGTCGCAGAAGGAACTTATTCTAACCTTGCTATTATAAATCATTCAGTTTCAGAGTTTGTCGTAGACTTTGTAAACATAATGCCAGGAGTTCCTAAAAATAAAGTTAAATCTAGAATTATATTAACACCACAACACGCTAAGCGTTTACTTAAGGCGTTAGGAGAAAATATAGTGAGGTTTGAAAATGCTCATGGTGAGATTAAGGATTATGAACAACCACCTATACCATTAAATTTTGGACCCACTGGTCAAGCATAAATAATAATAAATTATATTTATACTATTTTTTTATATATAAATTTTAATTATATCAGTAAAAAATATCGTTGTTTTAAGTGCGTTTTAAGGAGTTTTTAAAAATTTACAATGTAAGTTATTGTATTATGAATAAATCACGATTAAAACGACTCTAATTTTGGTTTTGTATTATATTTTAATTTTTTGTATAAAATTTTAAAGCCTCAGAGGGACATTTTTTTATTTGTTTTATAATATCTTTAGAAGAAGCACCTTCAAGATCTACCCATGGAATTACCGAATGTCTAAAAACATTAGAAAGTTGTTTTGCACAAATTTCAGATTGAGTACATAAATAAGGATCGTAAGTTACAGTAATATCGTTATTACTAAATTTTTTTGAATTTATTTCCATAATTAAACCGATTTTGGGGTTTTGTTTTTTTTAATTTATAAATACTAGAGTATCTAATATATAATAATCGATAAAAAACATTTTTTAACTCATAAATAGATTAAATAAGATGTATTTAATCAAATTCCGAAGTAAAATGTAGCTTTACATTTGGGTATTTCTGTTGTGTCATCTGTAAAGAAAATGCTGAATCTGCTAAAAACACTAATTGATCCTGTTTATCTTTAGCTAAAAAACGCTGTTTAACCCTAACAAATTCTTTGTATTCATCTGTTTTAGAGTTTTTAGGGTCTACCCAACATGCTTTATATACATTCAAATTTTCATATGTACATTTTGCCCCATATTCATGTTCTAGTCGATATTGGATAACTTCATATTGTAACGCTCCAACGGTTCCAATAATTTTTCTTCCATTTAGTTCTAAGGTGAATAATTGAGCAACACCTTCATCCATGAGTTGGTCAATACCTTTAAATAACTGTTTGGATTTTAAAGGGTCTGCATTATTTATATACCTAAAATGTTCTGGCGAAAAACTTGGAACACCTTTGTAATTAAGTATTTCGCCTTCAGTTAAGGTGTCGCCAATTTTAAAGGTTCCAGTGTCTTGTAAACCTACAATATCTCCAGGGTAAGAGATATCTACAATTTCTTTCTTTTCAGCAAAAAAAGCATTAGGACTGGAAAATTTTACTTTTTTATTATTTCTAACATGTAAATACGGAGCATTACGTTTAAATTCACCAGACACGATCTTTATAAATGCTAATCGATTTCTATGATTTGGATCCATATTAGCATGTATTTTAAACACGAAACCCGTAAATTTATCTTCTTTTGGATCAACTAATCGTTCTTCACTTTGTTTTGGTCTTGGTTTTGGTGCAATCTCTATAAAACAATCTAGCAATTCTCTAACTCCAAAATTATTTAATGCAGACCCGAAAAATACAGGTTGTTGGTTTCCGTTTAAATATTCATCTTTACTGAAACTTGGATAAATGCCTTCTACCAATTCAATTTCCTCCCTTAGTGTATGAGCCGCATTTTCTCCAATTAATTTATCTAGTTCTGGAGATGATAAGTCTGATATTTCAATAGTTTCCTCAATATCTTTTCTACTAGCACCACTAAAAAGATTAATGTTTTTTTCCCAGATATTATAAATCCCCTTAAAATCGTATCCCATTCCTATGGGAAAGCTTAATGGACAAACCTTTAGCCCTAATTTTTGTTCAACTTCATCAAGTAAATCAAAAGCATCTTTCCCTTCTCTATCCATTTTATTGATGAATACAATCATAGGAATATTTCGCATTCTACAAACTTCTACTAATTTTTCAGTTTGTTCTTCTACGCCTTTTGCGACGTCAATAACAACAATAACACTATCAACAGCAGTTAATGTTCTAAAAGTGTCCTCAGCAAAATCTTTATGTCCAGGTGTATCGAGAATATTTATCTTAATACCGTTGTATTCAAATGCTAAAACAGAGGTAGCTACAGATATTCCACGCTGGCGTTCTATTTCCATAAAATCGCTAGTAGCACCTTTTTTTATTTTATTACTTTTAACAGCTCCAGCCTCTTGTATGGCTCCTCCAAAAAGTAAAAGCTTTTCAGTTAAAGTTGTTTTACCAGCATCTGGATGCGATATAATACCAAAGGTACGCCTGCGTTGTATTTCTTTTAAAAAATTCATATCATTATAAATGGATGTAAATATAATATTTAAAATAGAATTGGTCTAAATAACTTTAAATTTCGTAAAAAAGTTATACTTTGTTTGATTAATTAATGTTTTCAAAATTTATAATTAATTGAAATTTTAAAAAAAAAATCATTAATATAGCTTTAATTTGTGACCTGCTTAAAATTTATGAGTCTTATAAGTAATATTTTATTTCTTTCGAATTTCTTGCATTTCATGTTAACATATGTTAGTATTGTGCGTTAATTTGTCATAAATTAAGTTAAATTGTTTTTTTTTGTAAGAAAATTAATTATTATTTTTTCAAATTGATTAATATAAATAATACAACCCTAAGTAATATGTTCAATTCTTTAAGTTTAGTAAACATTTTAGATATTTCTTTAAAGCCAGCGTTTAAAACGAAGGTTTTGTTTTTTTTGTTTTGTGTAGGTTTAAGTTTTCATGTTTTAGCACAAACTTTCCCTCCTACAAACGGCACCACAAATTGTAATAATTGCGCCCCTCCTGGTTGGTTTGATGCTGGGGGTACTCCAGATGTATCGTCTGCTACTTTAGCATCCAGCTTAGGAACTGGTGGCGGAAATACCAGATGGGTTGTCGCTCCTGGTAGTAATACAGTAATAACTCTACCATTGCCGCCTAATGGCCATACAAATTGGTTGTCACTAAGGGATTTGGGTTCTGGGGGTACTGAAGAATCTGTAAGTACTACAATAAGTTCATTAATTATAGGAGAGGAATATGAGGTTACTGCCTATGCTTTAACAGTAGTTACAGAACAAGACGCAAATAACGTACCATACGGCGGGACTTATAATGATGCTTTTTCATTTGAAACGGGTGGTGTTGTTACAAGTGTACCATCTATATCTGTAAATACATGGGGGATTTATAAATTGCGTTTTGTAGCATCTGCAACATCACAAACTTTAGTTTTGAGACCTGGTAATAATGGTGCAGGGACAGGGGTAACCACATCTGATTTCTTCTTATTTGAACCTATACAAATATCGTTAACAATTAATGCTGCCAACGCAGTGCCAATTGCAGATAGTAATTCAGATTTTACTATTGTTGACGTACCGGTAACATTTAATATAGCGAGTACAGATACGGATCCAGATGGTAACGTTGTTTTATCTACTATTGACTTAGATCCTTCAAACCCTGGTTTTCAGAGTAGTTTTATTACCCCAGATGGTCTTTGGACAGTTGATGGATCTGGTAATGTTACATTTTCTCCAAACCCTGGTTTTATAGGAACGGCTAGTATTCCATACACAATAAACGATAATTATGTTTTAGATGGATTAGATGCCTCTGCTACTTCAAACCAAGCGATAATTTCGGTAACTGTTTTACCTGATTCTGATGGTGATGGTATTGATGATATTACTGATTTAGATGATGATAATGATGGAATTTTAGATGTTGATGAGAATTGTACTACAATCTCTACTTCTCAAACACTGGATTTCGAAGAAATTTACAGCTCTGGAGGTGCTAATTACGCAAATGGAACTTATGGGGTAGGTACACTTAATGCCTATGCTTGGACTATAAATTCTGGAGCATTGCCAACAGATCAAGCAAATGGTTTCAACATAGCAACTCAAGGTTCAGATGATGGTATTCGACTTGCTGGTGTAGGTTCTTATACTATAGATTTTGTGGAGACGGTGAACAATTTAAAAATTAAAATTCCTGAATTTGAAGAAGGGCCTTATGGTTCGTCAGCCGGTCATGAAAGAATTGTTGTTAATGTTTATGATATACAAAACAATTTAATAAATGCGGATCTGTACATAGATGTTATTGGTAATAGTGTTGTTAATTCTGCGCTTGTTAATACTTTTGATGGAGCCCCTGGATCCCCACCTGCTGGTAATCAAGATTTGTTTGGTCAAGTTAGTTTTGATTTTGGTGCATTATTAATAGACCGAATAGAAATTAGTTTTGATAATAATATAGGAACTTTGAGAATGGTGGAACCTACTTTTGATGCGGTAGAGACTAACTGTTTAGATACGGATTCCGATGGGATTTCTGATTATTTAGATACAGACAGTGATAATGATGGTTGCCCTGATGCTATAGAGGGTGCAGGGAATTTCGATTCTGGAGATTTAGTTAATTCAGGAACAGATGATAGTTTAGCTGGTTCAGTAGATAGTGATGGGGTTCCAACGATAACTGGAAGCCCACAAGCAACAACTGCAGCTGTAGTAACTAGTGACGTAATTTCTTCAGTAACAATTTCTCCCGATCCTGCAGAGGTTTGTGAAGATAGTAATATTACTTTAACAGCGAACGCGGTGGGGTCTAGGGTTACAGATTTTGGAAGTTCTGGAGCTACGTTCGATGATGTTACAACACCATTAGTGGCTGCAGATTTTATTTATAGATGGTATAAAAATTCAGCACCAACAACTACACTATCTTCAAATAACACATTAAATATTACAACTACAGCAATAACAGATGCTGGAGATTATACTGTTGAGGTAACTACGGAAAATAATTCTTGTTTTGAAGAAGATGATATTACATTAGTTGTAAACCCTAGACCTACAGCAAATGCTGGAGCAGATGCTACAATAGAATGTACTTCTGGAAGTATAACATTAGGAACGGTAGCTCAAGCAGGCTTTACTTATGCTTGGACTCCTATATCAGGATTAGATAATGCAAGTATAGCACAGCCAGAAGCAGCGCCAAGTTCGACTACAACATATAGTTTAGTGGTTACAGAAACAGCTACAGGGTGTGTAAGTATTGCTGATGATGTAATCATAACAGTAAATATTGATGCAACCGATACTGATAGTGATGGTTTAACAGATTGTGAAGAAACTACAGGGGTCGATGACCCAAACACACCAAATGTACCTGTAGGGACAACAGACCCTAACGATGCCTGTGATCCAATAGATGGCAGTGCGTTGACGGATAGTGATGGTGATGGACTTACCGATTGTGAGGAAACCACAGGAAACGATAATCCAAACACACCAAATGTACCGGTAGGGACAACAGACCCTAACGATGCCTGTGATCCAATCGATGGCAGTGCTTTAACGGATAGTGATGGCGATGGACTTACAGATTGTGAGGAAACGACAGGAAACGATAATCCAAACACACCAAATATACCAGTAGGTATAACAGACCCTAACGATGCCTGTGATCCAATCGATGGCAGTGCTTTAACGGATAGTGATGGTGATGGACTTACCGATTGTGAGGAAACGACAGGAAACGATAATCCAAACACACCAAATATACCAGTAGGTATAACAGATCCTAATGATGCCTGTGACCCAATTGATGGTAGTGCGTTAACGGATACTGATGGTGATGGACTTACAGATTGTGAGGAAACAACAGGAAACGATAACCCAAACACTCCAGCCATACCAGCGGGAACAACAGATCCTGATAATGGGTGTGATCCAATAGGAATTGATACAACTGATAGTGATGGAGACGGATTAACAGATTGTGAGGAAACTACAGGAATAGATGATCCGAGTACAACAGCTGTAGCAGTAGTAGTATCAGATCCTAACAACGAATGTGATCCAATCGGAATCAATACCACCGATACTGATAGTGATGGACTAACGGATTGTGAAGAAACTACAGGAATAGATGATCCAAGTACACCAGCTATACCAATAGTCACAACAGATTCTAACGATGCCTGTGATCCAATCGATGGCAGTGCTTTAACGGATAGTGATGGTGATGGACTCACGGATTGTGAGGAAACGACAGGAAATGATAATCCAAATACGCCAGCTATACCAGTAGGAATATCAGATCCTAATAACGGATGTGATCCAATCGGAATCAATACCACCGATAGCGATAATGATGGACTAACGGATTGTGAAGAGACCACAGGGATAGATGATCCAAGTACGCCTGAGAATCCAACGACATTTATAGGTGGTCCAATAAGTAATCCAAATAATCCATGTGACCCATTTAGACCTGGTTGTCAGGTTTCAATTGAAGTTACTAAAAGGGCTGACGTTTTAGGTACTAATTTAGGAGATAGAATAGATTACATTATTGAAGTTACAAATACTGGAGATATTGAGTTTACAAATGTAATTCTAGTGGACACATTCTTAGATGGTAATGGTAACCTAATTTCTTTAACAGAAGAGCCGGAATTTGATAGTGCAAATCAAGGTAGTCTCGAAGGCACACTTCTTGTAGGAGAAACTGCTACTTATTTAGCGAGCTTTACGATTACGCAATCAGCTATTGATGCTAGAGGTGTTAGTAATAGTGTTATTGCAACAGGATCTACTAGATTTTCTAGTACAGCAACTGATACGAGTGATAATGATGAAGATTCGGATGGAAATACAACAGATGATCCTACAGTAACTGAATTAGGATGTTTAACTGTATTTAATGAGTTTTCTCCTAATGGAGATGGAATTGGAGATACCTTGGTTATAAGCTGTATTGATAATTATCCTAATAATAAATTAGAGGTTTATAACCGTTGGGGTAATATAGTTTATACCAAAAGAGGATACAGCAGTACAGATGAGTGGGATGGAACTTCAAATGGAAGAGCTACAGTAAATGCTGATGAAAAACTACCAGTAGGAACATATTATTATGTCTTAGATTTCGGAGACGGATCTAAACCAAAAGTTGGATGGTTATATATAAATAGATAATAAAAGTAAACGACTAAAAAAGATTAAAATGATACAAAAATCATCATTAATAAAAGGTTTAATTTTAGTAGTGTTTACTGCACTATTAAGTTTAGAAACACAAGCACAGCAGGATCCGCAATATACCCAGTATATGTATAATACAATGAGTGTAAATGCGGCTTATGCTGGACAGCGAAACGTACTAAGTGTTACAGGGTTATATAGAACACAGTGGGTAGGCATAGATGGAGCTCCAAAAACAATGACCTTTGGTATCCATTCACCATCAAGAAACGAGAGGATAGGTTTTGGTTTAAATATTGTTAGTGATCGGCTAGGTCCTGCAGAGGAAACTAATGTTGATGCTAATATTTCTTATACTTTACCAGTTGATGAAACTGGAGACTTAGAGTTGTCTTTTGGACTTAAAGGTGGTCTACATATTTTAGATACAGATTGGAGTAAAGGACGTTTTAATGAAAATGATCCATTATTTAATAATGGAAACAACGTTAATTTAATATCACCGACTCTAGGAGCTGGTTTGTATTTACATTCAGAAAGATGGTATTTAGGCTTATCTGTACCAAATATTTTAACCACGGAGCATTATGATGATTTTGAACAGTCTATTGCAACAGAACGTTTACATTACTTTTTAATAGGTGGTTATGTATTCAATGTAAGCGAAAGGACTAAATTGAAACCAGCATTTTTAGTTAAAGGCGTTTCGGGAGCACCAATTATTGCAGATTTATCTGTTAATGCATTATTTAATGATAAATTTACATTAGGTTTAGCATACAGATGGGATGATGCTGTTAGTGGTTTACTTGGTTTTCAAATTAATCCAGGACTATTTTTGGGGTATGCTTATGATGCTACTACAACAGGGCTAAACAATTATAACAGTGGCTCTCATGAAATTATGTTACGATTTGAATTACAACAAATAGGTAAAATTTTATCACCAAGATTCTTCTAAAAGATTATAGACATGAAAAAAATAATATACATACTATCTATATTAAGTGCATTGGTTTTTAATACTGCTTTCGCGCAAAAAGCAAAAGCTTCAAGCGCTATAAAAAAATATGAAAACCTATCCTATATAGAGTCCAGAAACCAACTCTTAAAATTAGCAAACAAAGAAGACGCTTCTCCTGAAATTATTGAAAAATTGGCTAATGCATTTTATTTCAATAGTCAAATGGAAGATGCTTCAATGTGGTATAAAAAGCTAATGGCTTTTGATGTAGCTACAGATCCTGAAAACTATTTTAGATATGCTCAAGCTTTAAGAGCTCAGGAAATGTATGCAGAATCTGATGAAATTTTAAAAAGCTTTGCAACATTAAAGCCTGAGGATTCCAGAGTAAAAGAGTTTTTAAAGAAATCAAACTACGTTGAAGTGATAAATAAAATATCAAACGATCTTGAATTGTTAAATTTAGATATTAATACTTCGTTTTCAGATTTTGGAACTTCTACTTATAATGGTCATTTAATTTTTGCTTCTTCAAGAGATCAAAATGGAAAAATTTATAGTTGGAACGCTCAACCATTTTTAGATTTATTCGAGTTAAATGAAAACGGTAGTGTTAAAGAAGTAAATGGAGATGTAAATACGAAATATCACGAATCTTCAACAACTTTTACTAAAGATGGTAAAACAGCTTATTTCACAAGGAATAATTTCTTTAAAGGCAAATTTAAAAAGAATAATGAAAACATTCATGGTTTAAAAATTTATAAAGCAACATTAATTGACAGTGTATGGAAAAATATTGAGTCAATGCCTTTCAATAATGATGAATACAACGTAGCACATCCAGCATTAAGTATGGATGAAAAAAAATTATACTTTGCTTCTGATATGCCAGGAACACAAGGCGCGTCCGATATTTTTGTTGTTGATATTAATGAAGATGGAACGTATGGTGAACCAATTAATTTAGGAGCTAAAATTAATACCGAGGGTAGAGAAAATTTTCCTTTTGTAAGTAATAAAGGTATACTTTACTTTTCATCTGATGGTCACCTTGGATTAGGCGGGCTGGATGTTTTTAAAATTGAAATTGATAAATTGAACACACCTAATGACGTGATTCAAAATGTAGGAAAACCAATTAATAGTACGAAAGATGATTTTGGCTATATTGTAAATGAAACTTCAGGGAAAGGCTATATTTCTTCTAATAGAGAAGGAGGAAAAGGTGATGATGATATTTATAGTTTTGTTATTTCACCTTGCAGCAAGAATATCACAGGTACAGTTATAAACAAACGAACTCAAGAAATTTTATCAAATTCAGATGTGTTCGTATATGATTCAAATAGAAATTTACTTCAGTCTTTAAAAAGTGATGATTCAGGGAAATTTGCCTTAACCTTAGGTTGTAAAGAAAGCACTTACCTTATTGAAGCTAAAAAAGAAAAATATAAAGATGATTTTGTTGACGTTTCAATTAATCCGGAAGATAATAGACCATTAAAATTAGAATTAAAATTAGAGCCTGAAGCGGCTAGGTTAGGAACTGATTTAGCATTATTACTTAATTTAAATCCAATTTACTTCAATTACGATAAAGCGTTTATTCGCCCTGATGCCGAAATTGAGTTAGCTAAAGTTATTAATTATATGAGGGAATATCCAGATGTAAAAATAGACGTTCGTTCTCACACAGATTCAAGGGGGATTGATATTTATAACTTGTCATTATCTAATAGAAGAAACAAATCTACTATAGCATATATAATAAATAAAGGTGGTATATCTGCCAACCGCATAACAGGAAAAGGTTATGGGGAAACACAATTAACGAACCGTTGCTCCAATGGAGTTAAATGTTCAAAAGCAGAACACCAAAGTAATCGAAGGAGCGAATTTATTGTAGTTGCAAACTAAAATAATTAAAATTTTAATTTAAAAGCACCTAAATTTATTTAGGTGCTTTTTTATTTAAAAGTAGGTTTACTAAGTTATAATTTTGTTTGTATTTTTGTTAAACTATGGAATTTGAATCAAGACTGATTAATATGTTTGTATATGGATTGCATCTGACCCTAAAATAGAAAATAAAATTAACAGATGAAAGAAGAAAAAGTTATTCTAGTAAACGAAAAAGATGAGCAGATTGGATTAATGCCTAAGCTAGAAGCACATAAAAAAGCGTTGTTACATCGTGCATTCTCAGTTTTTGTTTTTAACAATAAAAAAGAATTAATGTTACAACAGAGAGCCCTAGATAAGTACCACTCACCAGGGCTTTGGACAAATACATGCTGTAGTCATCAGCGTGATGGTGAGAGTAATATTGAAGCAGGAAAAAGACGTTTGCAAGAAGAAATGGGCTTTGTCGTAGATCTAAAAGAATCTATTTCTTTCATTTATAAAGCGCCTTTTGATAACGGTTTAACTGAACATGAGTATGATCACGTTTTGCTAGGCACGTATGAAAATGAACCCATTATTAACAATGATGAAGTTGCCAGTTGGAAATGGATGCCTTTACAAGATATTAAAGTTGATATATCAATGCACCCTGAATCCTATACTGAATGGTTTAAAGTTATTTTTGATAAATTCTATGAACATATAAACACCACGTCATAATGGAAGTAACAGTAAGTAGAAAAGCGCATTTTAATGCTGCACATAGATTATTCAGGAAAGACTGGAGTTTTGAAAAAAACCAAGAGATATTCGGAAAATGTAATAATCCAAATTTCCATGGGCATAACTATGAACTCATAGTAAGCGTAACGGGTAAAATAAATAAGGAAACAGGATATGTTATCGACATGAAAATTTTAAAGGATATTATCAAAATTGAAGTTGAGGAGTCTTTTGACCATAAGAATTTGAATATAGAAGTACCAGAATTTAAAGATTTAAATCCAACGGCAGAAAATATAGCCGTTGTTATTTTCAATAAAATGAAACCTAAGCTAGATAAAGATTTAAATTTGGAAATTACACTTTATGAAACCCCTCGTAATTTTGTTAGTTATTCTGGAAATTAAATAGCAAAAAAATAATATTTAATGTTCATTTTTATTTTAAATATTAGAATTTGTGTATTCAAAATTAAATTTTTATTCACGTTAAAGCAGGAATATTTATACTAATTAATTACTTATTTTTGTCAAAATTTTAAAACAAAAAAAAATGGCTAACGTTAAAAACTTAAAAAAAGATATTAATTACGTTTTAGGGGATATTATTGAGGCAGTGTATATTTGGGAGTACTCAAATACGGATAAGGACACAAAAAATAGTGAAGCCATTATAGACGAGGCTATTGAAACTTTTGATGAGCTGATTGCTAAAGTAAATGAAAAAAATGTAGACAATCCAAAAGCTCATTTTAAAGGAATACAAAACGACTTAGAAACAAAAGGAAGAGCTTTAATTGAAAAAATCAACAAACTAGGATAAATTTTTTAATTAACTGTTTGCAAATGTTATTTTTGCGATTATATTTGCACCCGTTAAAAATGCCGATGTAGCTCAGCTGGCTAGAGCAGCTGATTTGTAATCAGCAGGTCGTGGGTTCGAGTCCCTCCATCGGCTCTAATAGAAAAAGCCTTTTCAAATGGAAAGGCTTTTTCTATGAAAATTTTTAATAATTGTTTTAGTTGGTTGCTTCCGCATTTTTAATCTCTTTAATAAATGTTTCTAATTGCCTTCCGTACTTAGAAGTTTTTATTTTAGGTGTTAAAGATGTATTTATAGTATCTAATAAATCAATTCTAGCATTATATATTTCTGTTAATGCTAAATAAGGAGCAACTTCGCTGCTTTTATGGTTTAAAGCAAAGTTTACAGTATACAAATATCTGCGTTTTAAAGCATTGTCAGCTGTTTTGAGTAATTTATTTAGCCTTGCTGTATCTCCAGATTTTTGAGCTTGAAATTGCTCTTTAAATAAGTCTAAGTTTTTATTGTTAAATTTTGAAATAACCGTATTATATTTTTCTAATATTTTTTGTTGTTTTGAACCGTTAATTCGAACTTCAAAAGGAAAATTTTTTAATGTTGTATTAATCTCTGTGACTCCTTTGTCAGCAAAAAAAACAATCCTATCTTTTTCGGCAGTATATTTATCTAGATATAAGTAAAAAATTTCTGGGGAATCTAAATCGCTATGAAGTTCAATATTCGAATTACCATTTACAACTAATGAGTCTACAGTTACTAATAATTTATCTTTAACTTTTTTAAGATAAAGTGTTCCTTTTTTTAATCCTTTTACATTAACCTTTACTGTTAGGTCGCTCTGTTGTTTATTACAAGCTATAAAAAAAAGTGCTATTAAAAGGATTGATATTTTTTTCATTGACGTTTAAATTATTAAGGGAGACAAATATCAAATAATTATATGGTATTTGCTAGTTGCTAAGTATTAATTTACTGTCTATTTTTTTTGTTAAATAAATCATAAAACTAAAGATTATTTGTTTTTGGCACGAGGATTGCAGTAACCAATTCGTAATTACATTCGTTATAAAAGTTTATTGAGTGGTTACTTTGAACTTAAGAATTGTAATTCATGTTTTGGTTGGTTAGTTAGTAAAAAAGCACCCTTTTTTTAGGGTGCTTTTTTTTATGTAAAGTAGTTTTCAATAAACAGAGTTTTTTATTTTTACCTCTAATTCCGAATTGTTTAAAATATGTAAATTAAAAATAAGTTCAAAACTGGATAACTACAAAGTTGTTTTTGCCCTTTATTTGGGTTTTTGTTATACATACTTTATATAGTTAAAAGATTAGCTTATTCTTTTATTTATTTTTATATAAGGGATTTACATTAAAACCTCAGGAGAAGTTATTATTGAAGTTAAAAAAATATGTTTAATACAATTGATCTAATATGGCTTATTAAAATTTTTTAGAAAATATTATGCATGTTTATTATTTGCTTTTAAAAGCTTTTGTTGTTGTTTGATGGTAAGTGTGCTACCATCATGGCTCCAGCCAGGAGCAGCAAAAGCGTACATGAATTTGTGATACCAATTTTTTGATTTTTTCATGTCATTCCAAATATCCACATATTCATGGGTTAAGATTACTAATGGATTGTATGAATTTGGGGCGTGAGTAACACCGTATTTTATATCTATATTTTCATCTAATTCTTTCCATGTACCAAACATTTTATCGAAGATATTTAAAAAGCCACCATGGTTTTTATCCATGTACTCAAGATTCTGAGCGTGATGAACTTGATGCATAGTATGCGTATTGAAAATTTTTTCAATAATACCCATTTTAGGAACATATACAGAATGCAACTGAAATTGCCATAACGCTTCTATGCCTAAGCAAACCACTAACATTTCTGGCGGAAAACCTATAGCAGGAATCCACATGTAAAAAAAGGGTTTGTAAAAAATGGTAAACCAACCGTTTCTTACAGCCGTTCCTAAATTAAAATTATCTGAAGAGTGATGAACAATATGTGCTGCCCATAAAAAACGCACATTATGATTTTGTCTATGAAACCAATAATAACTAAAATCGTCTGCTAATTGGCAAAGTAGCCAGACATACCAAACGTACCCAAAGGATTCATAGCCCATAATATTCATACGGATACCATCAACTACTGGATTAAAAACATCATAAACATAATTAAATAATACAATAGCAGCTATTGTTTTTGTTAGTGGCGCTATTATGGTTGAGCCAATACCCATAGTAAGGCTTGCTGCTAAATCTTTCCAATGGTATAAATCTTTTTTTTCTTTATGCTGCTTGCTGTAGGTTAATTCTACCAAAATTAGTCCAAGAAAACAAGGCACACCATAAACGAGAGGGTTTGTAAAATCCATAACAATTTATTCTTTTTTCAAAAATAACTCGATTTTACCAGTAAATTTCAATAACCGCTGTATTATTTTAAAAAAAATAGCTTTATAACAAATTTGTTTTAAAGCTATTTTTAAAATTACAAAACGTTTTATTTTGCTAGTGATATTACTTTTTTCGTCGAAAAATCAACTTCAATTTGATTGTTTATTATATCATCAAAAGTTTCGCGCTTTCTAATTAAATGGGCCTTTTTATTATACCATAATACTTCTGCAGGTCTATATCTTGAATTATAATTACTAGCCATAGAGAAGCAATAAGCACCAGCATTTTTAAATAATAAAATATCGCCTTCATTAATCTCATTAATGCGCCTGTTGTTTCCAAAAGTATCGGTTTCACATATATAGCCAACAACAGTATAAAAGCGTTCTCTTCCTTTTGGATTTGAAATGTTAACAATATCATGATGCGATCCGTAAAGCATTGGACGTATTAAATGGTTAAATCCAGAATCCACTTGTGCAAAAACGGTTGATGTGGTTTGTTTTACAGCATTTACTTGCGTTAAAAAACTACCAGACTCACTTACTAAAAACTTACCGGGTTCAAAAGCTAAGGTTAAATTTTTACCGTACTCTTTACAGAAATCATTAAATCTTGACGAGAGTTTTTTTCCTAATTCTTCAATATTAGTTTCAATATCACCTTGTTTGTAAGGTACTTTAAAACCAGAACCAAAATCTATAAAATCTAAATTTTTGAATTGTTTAGCAGTATCAAATAATATTTCACTGGCATATAAAAAAACTTCAATATCTAAAATATCACTACCTGTATGCATATGTATACCATTAATAGTCATTTTAGTATTTTCAACAATACGTAAAATGTGGGGTATTTGGTGGATGGAGATTCCAAATTTCGAATCAATATGGCCTACTGAAATATTGGCATTTCCACCAGCCATAACATGTGGATTTATTCGGATACAAACAGGTACTTTAGGGTGTTTTGTTCCGAACTGTTCTAAAATAGATAAATTATCAATATTAATTTTAACACCTAGTTTTGCAGCTTGCTCTATTTCATTTAGCGATACACCGTTTGGTGTAAATATAATTTGATCTGGAGAAAAACCAGCAGCTAAACCAAGTTTCACCTCTTGAATGGAAACTGTATCAATACCAGAACCTAAAGATTTTAAAAGTTTTAATATCGAAATATTGGATAATGCTTTTACTGCATAATTTATTTTCAATTGTTTTACGTTTTTAAAAGCAGATGTTAATCTTTTGTATTGGTTTTCAATTTTTTCAGCATCATAAACATAAACTGGACTTCCAAAATCTTGTGCAATTTTAAGTAACTGGTTATCTAACATGGTTCTCTAATTTTTGTCAAAGATATTTCTTTGCTTCAAAAAAAAAATAAAAAACTAAAAATAAATCAAACTAAACATTTTGTTAATTATTTAACAATTATTTTTTACTTAATATTTTATCAAAGTTTTAATAATTAAATATTAGGGTAAGTAAAGGCTATTATTTACATTTGTGAATCTTAAAAAAGAAGCGATATTATGAATTTACACGAATACCAAGGTAAAGAAATATTAAATAGTTTTGGAGTACGTATACAACGTGGTATAGTTGCTCAAAACGCTCAAGAAGCAGTTGCTGCAGCAAAACAATTGACGAATGAAACAGGAACGAGTTGGCATGTTATAAAAGCTCAAGTTCATGCAGGAGGAAGAGGAAAAGGCGGTGGGGTTAAACTTGCTAAAAACTTAAAAGAAGTTGAAGAGATTGCAGGACAGATTATAGGTATGGATTTGATTACACCTCAAACATCAGCAGAGGGTAAGCGTGTACACCAAGTTTTAGTAGCCGAAGATGTGTATTATCCTGGTGAAACTGAAACAAGTGAGTTTTATGTATCGGTTTTATTAAATAGAGGTACTGGGCGTAATATGATTATGTATTCTACCGAAGGTGGTATGGATATTGAAACTGTTGCAGAAGAAACACCAGAATTAATATTTACGGAAGAAGTTGATCCTGCTGTCGGATTAATGCCTTTTCAGGCAAGGCGTGTCGCTTTTAATTTAGGATTATCTGGTTTGGCTTTTAAAGAAATGACGAAATTTGTTACCAACCTTTATACGGCATACGTAAAATCCGATTCATCTTTATTTGAAATTAATCCAGTTTTAAAAACTAGTGATAATAAAATAATGGCTGTTGATGCTAAAGTAACTATAGATGACAATGCCTTATTCAGACATAAAAATTACGTTGATTTAAGGGATGTACGTGAAGAAAGTGCTATTGAAGTTGAAGCTGGCGAGCTCGGTTTAAATTATGTTGACCTTGACGGAAATGTGGGCTGTATGGTAAATGGAGCGGGCTTAGCTATGGCAACAATGGATTTAATTAAACAAGCAGGAGGAGAGCCAGCAAATTTTTTGGATGTTGGAGGAACTGCTGATGCGGCTCGTGTTGAGGCCGCATTTAAAATTATTTTAAAAGATCCAGCTGTAAAATGCATACTTATAAATATCTTCGGAGGAATAGTGCGTTGTGATCGTGTTGCGCAAGGTGTTATTGATGCATATAAGAACATGGGCACTATTAACGTACCTATTATCGTTCGTTTACAAGGTACAAATGCTGATATCGCAAAAGAGTTAATTGATAACTCAGGATTGGATGTTATGAGTGCAACCGAGTTTCAAGAAGCTGCGGATAAAGTACAACAGGTATTATCTTAAAATTGGCTTAATATGCTGAACTGGTTTTGGCATTTTATTATATAAAAAAAAAAGCAACATTAATTGTTGCTTTTTTTTGTAAGTTATTTTTCCTTTTTCTTTGGCATTGGCCCTCTAAGATGAATAACAAGACCGTTTAAAAAATTACGAAGTATTTGATCGCCACACTCCATGTATTTTGGATGATCCTCTTTCCTGAAAAACGCCCCTAGCTCACTTTTGGAAATTCTAAAATCTACAAGTTCTAAAATCTTTACGATTTCATCATCACGTAACTTTAAAGCTACTCTTAATTTTTTTAAAATATCATTATTTGTCATGGTTTTAATTTATAGATATTTAGGTTTGTATTTCATCGATTTTGATTTTTTGAGTATCCTAAACTAAGGTTTTATTAGTTTTTGTAAAGATACCCTAAATGTTGAAAGTAGTAAAGACAAAATAATTTTCACGTATTTAGTTATAATACACTGTTGGCAAGGGGTTTTAGTCTTTTTTTTTATATGTATGCCTAAATTTAAGATGATAAAATGCAAATTTTTAAGTTTTAAAAATTAGATTATTGATGAAGTTCATAAAACCCATGACTAAATACGTACTGTTTTTCGATAAGTTACATTATATATACGATTACAATAGCCGCTCTTGTGTGTAACTTTATGTAAAGTTAATATATACCAAAGAAAACCCTTAAGAATGGTAAATAGAGTAGAAAAATTAAGCCTTTTATCAGAAATGATTGCTTTTGCTAAATATGATAAAGATATTAAGCGTATTGAGTATAATTTTTTGTTAGGAGTTGCAAAACAATTAGGAATTTCTCGTGAGGATTTTGAGTATTTGTTAGACAATCCTGTTACATATACGCATTTAAAATCTCATAGTGAGCGTATTGTTCAGTTTCATAGATTAGTTTTACTAATGAATATAGAACAAGAGCATAACGAAGATAATAATTGTGCAGGAGTTATAAAGTTATATAATTTCGGATTGCGAATGGGTCTTAGCCATGAGTCTATTACAAAAGTTTTATACTTAATGGAAAGTTTTCCAAATAAAATAGTTCCACCAGATGTTTTGATTGATATTTTTAAAACACAATACAATTAATATTTTGTTTCTTTTAAATCTCGAAAAGCGATAGAATATGTAATGTGATTAGAGTTTACAGAGATTTTTTACTGAAAAGCTAAAAGTAGTTATACTTTTAGCTTTTCTAATTTATTTTGGTAGCCTTTAATTTCATCGCGCAATTTCGCAGCAATTATAAAGTCCAAAGATTTTGCAGCTTCTTCCATAAGTTTTCGTCGTTCTCGGATTTTCTTTTCGATTTCTGGTTTGCTTAAATAATCGCTTTCTGGTTCAGCGGCTTTCAAGGCTTCCAATTCATAACTGTATGTGCTAACAGAATTTTTTGAAAGGACATTATCTAAGCTTTTATTTAGTGCCGTTGGTACCATATTATGCTTGGTATTATAAGCCATTTGCTTTTCACGTTTATATTCAGTGTCATCAATAGTTTTTTGCATGCTCTTGGTAATTTTGTCAGCATACATAATCGCTTTGCCGTTTAAGTTTCTAGCAGCTCTACCAACAGTTTGGGTTAACGAGCGGTTGGAACGTAAAAAACCTTCTTTATCGGCATCTAAAATAGCTACAAGAGAGACTTCGGGTAAGTCTAAACCCTCACGTAGTAAATTAACACCAACCAAAACATCAAATAAGCCTTTTCTTAAATCTTGCATAATTTCAACACGCTCCAATGTATCAACATCACTGTGAATATAACGGCATCGAATTTGAATTCTATCTAAATATTTAGTTAGTTCTTCAGCCATTCGTTTTGTTAGGGTCGTTACTAAGGTACGTTCATCTTTTTCAACACGAATTTGTATTTCTTCAATTAAATCATCAATTTGATTTAAGCTAGGGCGTATTTCAATAATAGGATCTAATAAACCGGTTGGTCTAATCACTTGTTCTACGTAAACTCCATCTGATTTTTCTAATTCATAATCTGCAGGTGTGGCGCTTACGTAAATAACCTGATTTTGAATGGCTTCAAATTCTTCAAACTTTAAAGGTCTATTATCCATAGCGGCAGGCAACCTAAAACCGTAATCAACTAAATTTTCTTTTCTGCTTCGATCACCGCCATACATAGCATGAACTTGAGAAATGGTAACATGGCTTTCATCCACAACCATTAAATAATCCTCTGGAAAATAGTCTAACAAACAAAACGGCCTAGTTCCTGGTAGCCTTCTATCCAAATAGCGTGAATAATTTTCAATACCAGAACAATAGCCCAACTCACGAATCATTTCCAAATCGAATTCAGTACGTTCTTTAAGGCGCTTTGCTTCTAAATGTTTACCAATATCTTTAAAATAATCATGTTGTATAACTAAATCCTCTTGAATTTCCTTAATGGCGCCTTGTAGAACATCTGGCGAGGTAACAAACATATTTGCAGGATATATGGTTAGCAAATTATATTTTTCAACCACCTCGTTAGTTTGGATATTAAAGGCTTCAATATCTTCAATTTCATCCCCAAAAAAATGTATTCGGAAAGCATCATCTGCATAACTTGGAAAAATATCAACCGTATCTCCCTTAATCCTAAAGTTGCCATGCTTAAAATCGGCTTCAGTCCTAGAATATAAACTTTGTACTAATTTGTGTAATAATTTTGTTCGAGAAATAACTTGATCTCGTTTTAAGGTAATAACGTTTTTTTGAAATTCCACAGGATTTCCAATACCGTAAATACAAGATACAGATGCAACAACCAATACATCCCTTCGTCCAGAAAGTAAAGATGAGGTAGCGCTTAAACGCATTTTTTCTATTTCCTCATTAATGGATAAATCTTTTTCTATAAAAACTCCAGAAACGGGTATGTAAGCTTCAGGTTGGTAGTAATCGTAATAGGATACAAAATACTCTACCGCATTATTAGGAAAAAACTGTTTAAATTCAGAGTATAATTGTGCAGCTAAGGTTTTATTGTGCGCTAAAACTAAGGTGGGTTTTTGCACCTCTTCAATAACATTTGCTACTGTAAACGTTTTTCCAGAACCTGTTACACCAAGAAGTGTTTGGTATTTTTCATCTGATAAAATACCTTTAACAAGTTGTTTTATAGCTTGTGGTTGGTCACCTGTGGGTTTAAATTCTGACTCAATTTTGAATTTCATTTTACAAAATTAAGCAAAAATTACATGCTATTGTTTTAAAGTGAAATGTCCTTAAAAATTTCTTGCTTCTTCAAGTATAATTTAGAGCTCAACATCATTATTTGCTATAATAAACCATTAATGGTATTATGAACTAAACTGATTGCGTAGATTATTTTTAAGTTATATTAAAATATTGGTCTTAATTTCCATGAGAAAAATCTGTTTTAATAACATTACTGAACCCGCTTCCATAACACAAGAACCTAAATATGTGAAATTTATAAATGATGTAATTATCTGAAGTGGTTTCTACCCAATTTTAAGATTTGAAATTTTATAATCGTTTAAATTATAAACCCTTAAGGATTCGTTTATCTTTTTAGAGCAAAGTGTCCTTTTATATTAAATGACTCTCCATTTTGAATAATATCTGCAGAGAACCAATAATCATCAGAAGGCATATTCTGTCCGTTAAAAGTACCATCCCAACCTTGACTATTATAAGGCAGCATTTTCATTAATTTACCATGTCTATTGTAAATATACACTACGGTTCCTGGTAGTCGATTTGCGCCTACAATATGCCATGTATCATAAGCATTGTCGTTGTTGGGTGTTACAAATTTTGGAATATCAAATACAAATACTTTTTTTGAAACGTCCATACAGCCATTTAAATCTCTAACTGTTACAATATGTTCACCGAAAGATACATTGTTGAAAACATTGGATGTTTGTTCTTCGCCACCATCTAAAATAAAAACAAAATCGCCAATTCTAGAATTATCTATTTCCACAGTAATGCTATTAGGATCTGCAAAATTAACTGTAGGAGTTACTATAATTTCAGCTTCTTCTGATGGAACAACATCAAAATCCTGTGTGTAAGAACAATTATTTCCTATGCTATTTGGTCTAGTTACTGTCACGGAATAATTTCCGAAATCTTCCGGGCTAATAACTATCTCACTTGTAGTGGCACCTGTGGACCATAAATATTGATCTCCAGAAACTCCAGTATCTGCAATAACTCTTAAGGGTTCGTCATTACATAATGGCACAATTTCATTGATAGGAATTATAGGTAAAGGGTTAACGCGCAGATTAAATTGTGTAATACTTGAACAGCGGGTCGTATTGTTTTCAAGCCTTGCGTAAATCGTTTCACCGTTAGTGGAATTATAGGTATTGGATAGCGATTCTGTTTTATTTTCAGCATCATTTAAAGTGCTGTAAAAAGTGATATTAAAATCTGAAGGGTTTAACCCATCTAATATAGCACTGTTGTTTGCTGTTAAATTAAAATTTTGTTTGCCATCAAAATCATTATCACACCTAATTAGATCCTGAGGTCTGTTTGCTATAGGGTTTTCATTAATTTGTAGAAAAAAAGACATAATTATAGGGCATCCAGTCGAAATATCAGAAACCCTAATAAAAATTTCGTGACTCGCTGCTGTGTAATTAAATGTCCTAGCTAAAGGTGATAAATTATCATCTGCATTTTCCTGACTATCATGATATGATATGTTTACTACACTTGTATCTGCTACGATTATGGTGTCTACTTGCGATAAGTCGTAAGTATTTGTTTCATTATCACATATCGGAATATTGGTAATAGAGTTTATAGAAGGTGGTAAGTTAACCGATAGTTCTAAAGGAATCATTATGTAACAGCGAGTTAGCGTATTAACTACCTTTAAATATACTGTTTTAGCATTAGAACTGAAGTTTGATGGGTTTGTAATTTCATTTGTATTGTCCAATGCATCACTAGTATTTATATCTGTTATTTCATTAAAATAATTTATTGATAGGTTGCTTTTTACTCTATCTAGAACTTCAAAATCTTCGTTTTGCGTATCTAAATTATATTCAGTCAAATCGAAAATTGCAATACCATCAGCAGCAATAGCACATTCAGTTATAGAGGGTTCGTCCGTAAAAACATCTGGAGCTGCTACGATGTTTATACCAAGTTCTTCAACAACATAACAAAATGATTCACTGCTTTCGATCCTTACATAAATACTTTGTGGGTTGCTAATGTTTGTATATGTTGAGGGTAAGGGATTAATGTTTTCTTCTGCATGCTGTGGTGTAAAGTGAAATGAAATCTTTAAATCATCTGAAGATGTTAATTGAATTTCACTAGCTTTATCTGTTAAACTAAATTCATTTATACCATCATTACTTGTGTCATCACAAACTAAAAAATCTATTAAAGGGTCATAAATAGGGTCTGGAGCAACTTTAATATCAATAAACCCAGTACTAAAACATGTACCGATTTCAGCAGTAGTATTTTCAACTCTTACATATATTCTTTTAGAGTCTGAATTGTAAGCTACATCTTTGGGGATAGCATTGCCTAAATTTCCATTTGTAGCATCTGTTTCATTTTCAAAATAATAGACTTCTTTACCAGTTTGCCCGTTTAAAATATCATTATCCGTTTCAGACAATATAAAATCGGCAAAATCATCACCATCATCTTCACAAATTTGAAATAAAATATCTGGAGTTATAATTGGTAGTGTATTTATTATAGCATCGAATGAAACGGTAGATTCGCAACCAGTTGTACTAACAGTATCTTCAATAGCTATATAAATGGTTTGTGTGTCTGTTGAATAAGTAGTCCTTTCTGAAACGGGTATTATAATTTTATTATTATCAGCATCTAATAGGTAGGTTTCGATACTTACGCCGGTTCTGCTAGATATTGTTTCGTCTATTTTATCTTCAAGATTGATTATTGAAAAACCATCTTGGTCATCATCACAAATAATTTCATTTGAGGGTTGGTTTGAGGATGGTGCAAGTTTTACTTCAATTTCAAATGGATTTACCGTAGCGCAACCAGAATCTATGTTTTCGATTCGCGCGTAAAGTGTTTCAATGGGGTCTGTATTGTTATAAAAAGGCGGTAATTGATTTGCTGTATCGTTATTTTGTGCGTCGGCATCATTTGCAAAATAGGTAACTGTAAAATTTGTGTTTCCTCCAGTAATGATTTCATCTAATGAGGCTAAGTCAATACTTGCAATACCATCGTCATCATCATCGCAATAGGGTACTTTAACGTTATCAAATAACAGTATAGGATTCACTAAAAGTGTCACTTCAGAGCTTTCAATACATTCTCCATCTTCAATAGATATATATAAAACTTGTGGGCTTAATGCAGGGAATGGCTCAGATTTATCTAAAGCCCCAACATTATTATCTCGATTGTCCTCATTTTCATAAAAATTAACTGTTATAGAGTTGGGTAAATCGTTACTAATAAAGGTTTCTAGCGTATTCAAATCAAAATCTAATGTATCTGTAGTAATATCGTTAGTGTCACAAAGCGCAAAGTCGCCTGTATCGGTTCCTGTTAGCAATAAATTGGTATGAATTTCAAAAGGAATAATAGTTGGGCAGCCTGAGGTATCATCTTCAACTCTTAAATATACAGTTGCAAAACCAGGCTCCGTTACGGCATTTGTGTATTGATAATTTGTTTCGTCCGCTATAACATTAATATCCATCTCAGCATCGGTAAACGAGGCATGAAATGTTGTTGAAACATCTGTTAGCCCATCTAATATGGCGCTTATAACTTCTGTTAAATCAAAAATGGCAGCACCATCTAAATCTCTATCACAAGCATCTATATATTGCGTATCCCTATTAACTATTGGGCTTATGGTAATAACAACATCTAACGTCGTTGTAGTTATACAGCCAGTTGTTGTATTTACAATCCTAACATATACCAGTTCATTTGGCGTGTTAGAGTTTACATATGGTGAAGGTATTGGGTTATCTCCAGAATCAGCATCTAATGCGTTGTAATGGTAAGTAACTAACAAATTAGCTTGACCAGAAGTAATCTCATCATCTTTTTCTGTCAAATCAATAATAGCAAATCCATCTGGGTTCTCATCGCTATCACAAGCCTCTAATGGTGTTGGTGTTATAATATTAGGGAGTGGATTAACTACTAAATTAAATGTTGTGAAAGAAAAACAATCACTATCTGAATCTTGAACCCTAACATAAATAGGCTGTGGGTTACTTGTGTTTGAAAATGGTGCCGTTATAGCACCTATATTAAATCTTGCATCACTTTCTGATAAATGATAACTAAATGAATAGGAGGCAAATGGAGTATTTTCTATAATTTCAGGGTCTTTCGTTGAAAGATCAAATACTTCTATTTCATTACCACTTAAATCATCACATAATTGATAATCAGTAATAGGATCCATAGGTTCTTCTGTATTAAGAACTACGACAATTTCATCTTCTTCAATACAGTTTGTTCCGCTTACTGGAACGGAGACTTGAACACGATAAGTACCATCAAGAATGGCATTATAAGTTGGAGAAATAGCACCAGTAATTAAAACATTATTTCTAAACCAAGCGTACGATGCTATAGGGTTGTCTAAATTGCCATCGAGTAATGCAGAACTGGCACATGTGGTTATATCATCCCCTAGATCCAAAATCCTAAAACTATCACCTTCAATGAATACTGCGGAATCAAAAGTACCATCTCTTTGGTCTGCAATAATTAGCTTTATATGGTAAGTAACGTTTGGCAGAATAGACCCAGAGGCTGTTAAAACAGTAGTCCTTCCATTATAATTGGTGTCACCTAAATTATAACCCTGAAAATATTGATTATTTTGCGCATCACAAACACCAAAAATCTCATCGTGAATAGTATTTGTATTTACAGGGATTGATGTATCCGGAATCAATGCTATGTTTTGATAAGGTTCTGAAGTTCCTGCTTGCCTGATTAGAAAAACGAAACCATCAGAAAACTGACATGGGTTAATTCCAAAATACTCCTCTGAAGCTAATAAATAATTGAAGCTAAACTGATTTGATATGGATTCAAAATCGAACTCAATGGACGTTGCATTTAATGTATTTGTTATACCTAAAGCTGTTTCTAAATCTAAATCTGTTCCCCAGGATGATGAGCCTTCTCCAAGATTTGGCGTTATAGCTGAATTTCCTCCAGAGGTTGCGCCTCCGGTAGATAACATAATCCCATTTTCAAAAGGGAAATTAGAACTTGCTCTTTCAAAATAAGCATAACTCGGAAACCCATTTGAAGCGCCATTAACTGTGGAATTAATGTTTGTGATATTAACACATCCATTAACTAAATTGTTTTCTATTAATGGTTGTAAACCAACTGTATCATCCACCAATATTTGTTGAGAAAATACCATGCTAGTATTAAAACATAGCATAAGTAGGATGAAGTAAATAAATCTCATAACTTGTAAGTGTTTTTCCTTTTGTTTTTAAATGGTCAAGCCATGCAATTAGTTTGGGTCAATTTTGTTCGAAAAATAGTGTTTTTTAGATGAAACGCAAAATAAATCGGTTAAAATACATTTTTATTGGTTTTAGTATCTTCATTTAATTAATTAGAGTAAAATGATTTTTATAAATTATACCGTTTTGTAATTTTATTGAAAACCAGAAGTCATCACTGGATAATTTAGTGCCGTTTAAAGTGCCATCCCATCCTTCTTCCAAAGGATTTAATTCTTTTATTAGTTTGCCAAATCTATTAAATATTAAAATTTTAGTACGGGGTTGAACCATATTTGCAATGCCATAAATTTGCCAAGTATCATGAAAGCCATCACCATTAGGTGTAAAAAACTTTGGAAATCCTACAATAGATACCGTTTCGCCAATAACGCCACAGTTATTTTTAATGTCTTTAACTAATACCGAATAAACACCAGGAAAAACGTCTTCAAATAAATTACTGTCTTGATAAGGTTTTATGGTTTTATTGTTTTCATCAACCAAACTGTATTGATATGTTCCCTCTCCTGTAACGAAAACAGTTATAGTATTATTTTCTGAAGCATCAATAATTTTGAAAGGTGTAGAACTAAAGCTTGCAATGTTTGAAGGTGCAACCGTTATCGTTTTTGTTTTTGTACATGTATTGCTATTTGTTACTTCAACCGTATATTCGCCGGGACTATTTATTTGAATTTCATAAGTCGTTTCTCCATTGGACCAATTGTATGTGTAGTTATTGGGGGTGTCATTTAATAGGGCAGCATTAATTTCAATATAATCAGGGGTATTATTCAAACAATAGTAAACCAAATCTTCAGCTGTAATATTTGGTAACGGTACTACAGAAAGAAGCACTTCACTAATCCCGAAGCAATTATTTGCATTTTCAACTCTGGCATAAATAGTTTGGGAATATGGAGTTGTATTTTTAAACGAAGTGCTTAATGGGTTTTGTTCTAAAACAGCATCCTTAAGTGACACATAGTAGATAATGTTTAATCCTAATGGAAGCCCATTTAAAACACCGCGGTCTGCATTATTCAAGTTAAAAAGATAAAAGCCATCTTCCACACCATCATCATCACAGGACGTAAGAAATGTGTTTTTGGAACCTGTATTGCTAATGTTCAACGTTAACTCACACTTACTAATACAATTAGTTATTTCATTTATGACTTCAACATATATAATTTGGGGATTTGTGGAATTTTTAAATGCATCTCCACCAATGTTATTGGTTCTTGCTGGGTCTATATAAAATCTTGTAAGTCTATTTGCAGCTCCTCCAGTTAAATTATTCTTAGCTTGATTAAGGTTAAAAGAAGTTAATCCATCATTCATACCATCTTCATCGCATTGTATTAATATAGCGTTAAAAGCATCTGGAATTTCATTTACAACTAAATTTAAGGATGTTATGCTTTTACAATTAGGGTTTGTAATAGTTTCTATTCTAACAAAAACTTCTTCATTAAAGGGATTGGTATTGTAGTAGAAATTGGGTAGCGCACCCGATCGATTTTCGGCATCAGTTCTAGAGGTGTAGTACATTATATTAAAGTCTGCTGGATCCTGTCCATCTAAAATATCGCCGTTTTTAGATGTTAGGTCAAAAAAAACTTGTCCATTTTTGTCATTGCCATCATCTAAGTTATCACATATAATTAGGTCTGAGGGCACAGCAAATTTTGGACCTGAATTTACTTTTAGTTCAAAATCTGTTAATTCAAAACAACCTGTAATGTCGTTGGTTATTCTGGCATAAATAGTTTGAGGATTACGAGTATTTATATAACTACTACTAAGTGGATTTATACCAATATTGGCATCGCTTGCGGAATCATGGTAGGTGATAGTGACATTTGATTGAGTACCCGTAATAGGCATCGTGTTATCGGATAGGTTAAAGTCTGTAGAACTATCATTGAAGGGAGTTGTGTCATCACATTTTTCCAAGTTTAATGGTGCTCCGGTGGCTATTGAATCATCAGTTGGTGGCTCAGAAAAAGTTGCGGTACCTGTCCATTGTAAACTAAAAGGGCTATTGCCAATTGGTCTGTCAATTACAATAAAGTAGGTGTCTCCTGCATTCGTGTTTAGCCATTTTACAAAATTATTACCAAGACTCCCTGGGCCCTCAGCCACATCTCTTTCAGAGGCATTCATTCCAGTTTGGTTGCTTCGCGAGCCAGCTGCTTGCGGGTTGGTTGTAGAGCACCTAATGGCCTGTCCAATACTACCACAAGATACATTAGGACCAAAAACAAAAAAGTCATAATCTTCTTTTATATCACTGCTGTTTGGGGTTAGTGTAAACCCTAAAGTGCCACTTGTAACGGTTGTTACACTAAGCCAAATACTATTGTTTTCTTGACTGGAACATGTATTTGAGCTTGTTAATTCTTGATTACCAATGCCATTTACATTTAATGTTATATCAGAATTTCCACAGGCTATTACAGCATTTATACAATCTGTAGGGTTTTGAGCTATTATTCTATTTGAATAAAAAAAAACTATAGATAATAATATAAGTTTTAAAAAAAAATTCAAAAGTCTAACGTTTTAAGGTAAAATGATTTTTATAAATTCTACCATCTTCTAATTTTACTGAAAACCAATAATCATCAGCGGGAAGAATTTCTCCATTAAAAGTGCCATCCCATCCTTTTTTAGTTGGAACAATTTCTTTAATCAGTTTTCCATACCGATTATATAAATAAATTTTTGAATTAGGTTGAAATAGTTCTGAAACCCCTAAAATTTGCCACGTATCATTTATACCATCATTATTAGGGGTGAAAAATTTTGGAAATCCAATAACTGAAACTTTTTTATCCACAATACCACAATTGTTTTTAGTGTCTCTTACAGAAACGGTATATATATCTGGATAAATGTTTTCGAATATATTAGCGTCTTGATAGGGTATAATCGTATTGTTGTTTTTATCAATCAAACTGTATTGATAGGTTCCTTCACCTGAAACAAAAACGGTTATGGTATTGTTTTGTGTAGCCTCTTTCACATTAAAAGAAGGTGTTTCAAAAGTTGCTATATTAGATGGCTCGACAGTAACTACTCTAGTCTCAGAGCAACCATTGGTATTCGTAACAATAACGGTATAACTTCCAACGTCATTAATTTCTGTCTCATAGTTTATATCGCCATTGCTCCAATTATAAGAGTATTCATCAGGTGAATCAACTAAAAATCCTGCATCTATAGTTATCGTGTTAGGAGAATCATTTAAACAGTAATATTCAAAACCTTCAGTTTCAATACTAGGTAATGCATTTACGATTAATAAAACTTCATTTATACCATAACAATTATTAGCATTTTCAACTCGTACATAAATGGTTTGAGTATTTGGTGTTGTATTTATATATTCTGTTGCTAAACTATTAGATTCTACAAGCGCATCAAAATATGTTTCATAATACGTCAAATTTAAATCTGTAGGTAGTCCATTAAGTATTATAGCATCGGCATCGCTCAAATTAAAGTTATGAAATCCATCTTTAATGCCATCATCATCACAATGATTCAATTGGGCGTTATTGGCTTCGGTAACGCTAACAGCTATTAGTAATTCAGAAAAGTCATTACAGCCAGTATTGTCGTTTATAACTTCCACGTAGATGGTTTGCGGATTTAGGGTGTTATTAAAAACATCTCCATCAATCTCTAAAGTTCTAGCAGCGTCTGAATAAAATTTAGTAGATATACCCTCAATTCCACCAGTTAAAATGGTGTTTGCTTCATTAAGTTTAAAAGTTGTAAGTCCGTCCGCAGTGCCATCTTCATCACATTGTAATAGATTATGATTAAAAGCCTCCGGATTTGGAGTAAAATTAACAAATGCCTGACCCTCTAAAGCGCAATCTCCATTATTTGGTTCTATGATTAATTCATAATGTCCTGCTGCGAAAATTTCTAAATCAAAATCTGTTTCTGATAAAGGTAAACCATCTAAAGTCCAAAAATAATTAGCTCCAGCAATAGCATCGGCCTCTAAAGTATAAGAGCCTCCCTCACATATTGTCAAATTTATTGAGCTTTTTCCATCTTTAATGATATCTATTTCTGTATTAAAAAATGAAGCTATAAATGGCGGCAGGCCTTGCGATGAATTAAATGGTGATAAGTTTACTGCATTATGCACATAATTACAAGCGCTACCAATAGCGTTTGGATTTTCAATAGCACCAAGAAACGGTAAACCTTGTGTGTAAGTAGTACTTAATGCTCTGTAAATTTTCCCATTAGGCCCTAGTTGTAAACCACCACGATATAATTGCCGCTCGTCAATTATTGAGGCAGTACCTATTATATCTAAATCAATAAGGTTGTATTGTATTAATTTTGACCTGTGATTTGATAATATTTCATTATTGTCTGGATTATCAATATCGAAGAAATCGTTGGAGGCATTAACATAAAGTAATTGGCTATTTGGTGAAAATTCGAGCCCATAAGGTACGCTTGCAGAACCACTTATAGGTATAGGTTGCTGGTTACTTACTAAGCCTGTTTGGGGGTCAAAATCATAAATATATAGACCTTCGGTTGCATTGGCACATGCCATTTTAGTGCCATCTGGCGATAATTTTAAATAGCCTCTTTCATCATTAATACCTAAAGGAAATGTTGATTTTACAGAAGTGTTGTTAATACCAAGGTCAGTAACCTGAAAGGCATGAAAAGTATTATAAATATCGCTAGTTCCATTTTCAGAGGCAAATGCTAAAACCCATATCGATTTAGTAACACAATCTTTCAGTACGGCAGATATTTTTTCAGAACAATCTTGTAATAAATTTATATTTTTTAAAGTAACGTCTCCTAGTCCACCATTTAAAGTCATATCAACTTCAGAATAATTTAAACCAAAATGATCCTCTCTAAAACCATGATTATCCACGGTAAAAACATAATAAATATTTATATCGTTTGGTTTGGGAACGATAATTGCCGATTGTGTACTTGATGGGTCTCCAAACAAATTAAAACCATTGCTCATGATATCATGATTTTTATTCCATATAGTTATGCCATCAGTATAGAATAGTAAATCGCCAACAGCATCAGAAATAGAAGCGCAACCTTCGAAAGTGCTTAGCTCGCCATCACTTACTGAGGCAACTGTGTTATCGCCCAAGTTAAATGTAATGCCACTGTTGTACCCAAAATACCAAGTCGAAGCTTCGTTTTGAGCATGTATGAATAGTCCGAGTAGACTAAAAATTACGAATAATACAGTCTTTTTCATTTTTCAGTAGCAATAGCTTTCAAAGATATCATAAATCTCTCTTTTTTAATAATCTAAACGATAAAAAGATAAATAGCGCAGTCCAACATAAAACAATAATAATTTCATAACCATATACGCCGTAATTATATGCTAGATCTGCCTTATTAGGAAATTTTGACATCGCTACACGCTGAAATGGCTGGTCGATTAGTTTATACATGGATTTTAACGGGAGTAAGTTTTGAACTTTTTCTCCAAAAGCACCGTCAGATTTCCAAGCGATTACACCATACAGTATCCACTCTGTAATAAAAAGTATAAATAAAAAGGCTAAAGCAAATGCAGAACGCTTAACGAGCATTCCAAAAAATAAACATAGACTAAAAAAGCCAATTAATTTTACGAAATAAGCCACTAAAAACTCAACTCCTGTAAACACTATCGCTGGTTCTGTATAACTTGAATAATATAGGCCAATACAAATGGATATTAAGCCGATAAGGAATGTAGATACAAGTGAAAAGAACACGATGGCGTAAAACTTTGATAGTATAAATTCCTTTTTGCTTAAACCATCTATAAGGTTTTGCTTAATGGTTTTGTTACTGTACTCATTTCCTATCATACTCACTACAACAATAGCAAAAAAGAATTTGAATTGGGAAGCAAAAAAGGTTGTTAAATGCCATATAATTGGAAAGTTAAAAACACCTAATTCACCTAACTCTAAAGTAAAAAAACCAAAAACATTAATTTTTAATGATGAAAGGAGTATTACGAAAAATGGTAAAATGAATGATATAAATATAAGTGTTTTACTGGTTTTGTTTAGCAGTAATTTTTGTAATTCTAAATTTAGAAGTCGTAACATTCTGGCTAGTTTTCTTTATTATCGGTTAATTGTAAAAATTGCTCTTCCAAACTTTCTTTACGTTGCACTAAGTGTGTTAAAATGATTCCTTGCTGAAAAATAAATTTGTTAAATTCTCCAGATTCCATAGGTTCATTTAAAAAAGCAGTAACCAAATTATCTTTGACTTTTATATTTCCAAAAGATTTATGTTTTTCCAATAATTCAACTAACTCGATTTGTTTACTCGATTTAAGTTCAAAAAAACCATGACTGGAAATCATTTCATCAACACGGCCAGAATAAAGCTTTACACCTTTACGAAGAACCACTACATGAGAGCATACTTTTTCAACTTCATCCAGTAAATGAGATGCCAATAAAATAGTAGTGCCCTTAGTGGCAATGTCTTTAATAATTTCTCTAATTTGATGAATACCTTGGGGATCCAATCCATTTGTAGGTTCATCAAGAATTAAAATTTCAGGATCGTTAAGTAGGGCAGAAGCTATGGCTAAACGTTGTTTCATACCCAATGAGTATGTTGAAAATTCACTGTCTTTTCGGTCTAAAAGACCTACAACTTCAAGCTTTTCACTTATTTTACTCAATGCGACACCTTTAATTTTGCAAACCAGTTTCAAGTTTTGGTAAGCCGTCATGTATGGGTAAAAGTTTGGACGTTCTATAATTGCACCAACCTTTTTTAATGCATTATGTGTTGAGGTGTTCCCATCAAACCAATAAAAATTACCTTCGGTTTTATTTACCACATTTAATACCATACCTAATGTGGTTGATTTACCGCTTCCATTAGGTCCTAAAATACCATAAACATTACCTTTGTTTATAGTGAATGATAAATCCTTGACAGCAGTTAAATACCCGAATTTTTTTGTGAGATTATGAATTGTAAGTATAGATTCCAAATTGAAAATATTTAATGCAAATTAAAGATTTTTGCAAAAGGTTCGTTATTTAAGGATAAGACGATTGTCTTTAGTTTTTGTTACAGGCATAAATATTAACTTATAAAATTAAAAGTTATTGCTAAATATTTATATTAAAAATGTATTGAATTTGCAATTTCAGATAAAACAAGAGTCTAAAAATAATATGTTTCTTTTTTTTTGAATAACTTTACATTATGCAAGATTTAAAAATATCCAAAAGGAAACCGTCTTATCTCGTAACACCTAAATTACACGATTACCTTTCTGAATACAATAGAAATATAAAAATCCCTATTTTTTATGATGACTTATTAAGGTTTCAAGGTTCTGTAGTTGTTTATGATAAAGAAGATAATGATACTTTATGGATTCGTGTTTATTATAACGAATATGAAAGAGAAGAAATACATTCTGCTCTTAAAAAAGTATATACTATTTTTCATTCCGATGGGAACGAAAATATTTTACCTTTCTTGAGTGTTGATGCTATTGATTTTTGCACTTTTGGGAACTCAAAGCCTTTTAGAATAAAGGTCAGAAATATTTTAAATGATAATTTTACTTATTTCTACGTAAAAATTGCTGATGCTTCTCGGGTATATGGGTTAGAATTAGAGCATATGCTATCGCCCTATAATTTGAATTTTTTAGTGTATAAAAATACTTTAGTTGAAGAACATATTGCGGGAATTCCAGGAGATGAGTTTATAAAAAATTTTTTACCAAAATGTGATAAAGCTGAAAAATCGCAGATTGCAAAAGAATTTGTAAAGTTTAATGAACGCTGTATGATTAGGCTTTTAGGCGATATGCGATCATACAATTATGTAATTGTGCCAACGCACGATTTTGATCATGTGGTATATAAAATTAGAGCTATAGATTTTGATCAGCAATCCTACGAGGGGAAACTTAATATTTACCGTCCGCAATTTTTTAAGGAGAATGTAAAAATGGTCGAATTGGTTTCTAACAACATGCAAAAAATGTCCATTGATCAATATAAAACCGAAGAACGTTCTATTTTAGTAAAGCGCTTAAAAAGTTTTCACGATAGGATAAATCTTTTATTAGAATGTATGGATGAAGATACTATTTCCAATAAGGCAAATATTAATTTATTAAAAATGAAAATATTTGACTATACTCAGGAAGTAAGTTTTAAACGCTGTAAAAACATGGGTGAAATCTTAAAAAACACTTTGGAGTTTTTAACGCGTAATTATGAAAATATAAATCCAGAAAATTTAAGGCAACAACGCAGTATTAATTCCAGTTTTCGTTAAAATCTAGGTCTTCGTAGTCATCTACATCAATACCGTCATCAAAAGCGTTATAAACTTCTTCTTCATCAGCTTCAAATAGTTTTTCTGGGGCTGTATCTGGTACTTGACCTTGAACGAACATTAAGTTGGGGTAGTCGTTTCCATCTGTTTCATCAACAATTTCAGCTAGTTCAACATAAAACGTCCACATACTCATAAAATCATAAACATAAATGAGTTTAGTTTGTGCTTCATGCACAACATCATCTAAACATGTTTCATTCATTAAACGTGCAGAACCATCATCACTTAAATCGAAAAGTGAAATTTCTTCACCTTGTTCCCAAATATCATTACTTAAGTAAAATGATGCCATTTCTAAGCCATCAAAGCCAAAAGATTGGGTTATAATATTATGTAAATCCTCAAGGGTATCTGTTTCACGAATTTCTAAATCGCGGAAAATATCGTCATCGGTGTCGTTATCTAAAATAATTCTAAATCTGTAAATCATTACTGTAAAATTGATGTGCAAAGTTAACTTAATTATCTTATTTAGTAAAGCGATGCAATGTAAAAGTCATGGCGGTTAAAAGAAAAAATGCACCAATTTGATGTGCGACACCTAGCCACACAGGCACTTGTAACAGTATAGTAAATACACCAAGTAAAAATTGAACACCAACCATTGCCAAAAGAACATAAAGACCTTTTAATTGGTAAGGAGAACGTCTTGTTTTTTTAGCTTTAAAAAAGATTGCAATAATAACCCCAACCACTAAAAAGGCTAAAATTCTGTGTATAAATTGCACACCACTTTTACCTTCAATATAGTTTTTGTAAATGGGCGTTTGTTCTGTATAAACAGTTTCATGAATAAATTTGCCCTCGCTCATCCAGGGCCAATGGTTGTGTATAAAACCAGCATCCAAACCTGCAACAAAAGCACCATATATAATTTGAAGTAATAAAATAGCTAATCCCCATCTTATTAAATTTCTGAGGGACATATCAATTTCTTTTTTCTGAGTAAAAACTAAGTCTAAAGCGACCCAAAATGTGTAGGCAAATGTTATAAACGCAGTTGTTAAATGTGCTGCCAACCTGTAATGGCTTACATCTGGATTATCAACTAAACCGCTTTTAACCATATACCATCCTAAGACCCCTTGAAAAGCACCTAAACACAATAGGATACTTGTTTTTTTTATAGTTGGTTTTGAAAGTTGTTTGGTAACTAAAAAGTATAAAAATGGAATTAAAAATACCAAACCAATAAACCTTCCAATAACCCGGTGCAGCCATTCCCAAAAATAAATATCTTTAAAATCTTGAAGGGTAAACTGATTGTTTAGTTTTTTGTATTCGGGATATTGTTTGTATAAATCGAAAGCCGACTGCCATTCCACATCGTTAATTGGTGGTATAGTTCCTGAAATTAATTTGTAATTGGAAATAGATAAACCCGAATGTGTGAGTCTCGTTATTCCACCAACTACCACCATGATGAATATTAAAACACATCCTGTTAATAACCAGTAAATTACTTTTTTGTTATCTTTTTTTTTGTTTATCACCCGTTTTTGTTATCAATTTTTAAACCCAAATCTTTACCTTTACTAAGCATCAATTTATAAGCAGCATCATAGTTATTTTGAATATCACCTTCAAGAATAGCTTCTTTTATGGCTTCTTTAATAATCCCAATTTCTCGTGATGGTTTTAAATTAAAAGCCTTTATAATATCTTCTCCAGAAATAGGCGGTTGAAAATTCCGAACATGGTCACGTTCTTCAACTTCAATAATTTTTTCTCTAACAATTTTAAAGTTATTATGGTACTTATTAAATTTTTTAGGATTCTTAGTGGTTATATCTGCTTCACAAAGCGTCATTAAATCTTCAACATAATCTCCGGCATCAAAAACTAAACGTCTTACTGCCGAATCAGTTGCCATATCTTCAGCTAAAACAATGGGGCGTGAGCTCATAAATACCATTTTCTGAACGAATTTCATCTTATCATTCAATGGCATTTTTAGTCTCTTAAATAATTTGTAGACCATTTTTGAACCTTCAAATTCATGACCATGAAATGTCCAGCCTACTTTTTTACTGAATTTTTTGGTTGGTGCTTTACCAATATCATGAAGTAATGCTGCCCAGCGTAACCAAAGATTATCTGTAGTTACTGCTATATTATCTACCACTTCTAGCGTGTGGTAAAAATTATCTTTATGGCGTTGCCCTTCAACTTCATCAATGCCTTTTAAGGCTGTTAATTCTGGTAAAATATATTGTAATAATCCTGTTTTTTCTAATAGTAAAAACCCTTTTGAAGGTTTTTGACTTTGAAGAATCTTATTTAGCTCGGTTACAATACGCTCGTTAGTAATAATCTTAATTCTATTACTATTATTTGTTATGGCTTCAAGAGATTTTGTTTCAATAAAAAAATCAAGTTGTGTAGCAAAGCGTATGGCTCGTAACATGCGTAATGGGTCGTCGCTGTATGTTATGTTTGGGTTTAAAGGTGTTTTAATTATTTTTTTTTCCAGATCTTTAACACCGTTGAAGGGATCTAATAAATTTCCAAAATCTTCTTCACTTAAGTTTAGTGCCAAGGCATTAATAGTGAAATCCCTACGATTTTGGTCATCTTCCAAGCTACCGTTTTCAACGGATGGGTTTCTGCTATCTTGATTATAAGATTCTTTTCTAGCGCCAACAAATTCAATTTCAATGGTATCAAGCTTTAGCATGGCTGTGCCGTAAGTTTTAAAAACTTGGATTTTAGGTTTGCTAGCAAGGTTTTTTGCTACTTGTTTGGCCAATTTAATACCATCTCCAATAGCAACAACATCAATATCTCTTGCATCACCCCGGTTTAAAATAAAATCGCGAACAAAACCACCAATAACAAATGTATCCATTTGAAGTTCTTCAGCAGATTTTGAGATCGTTTTAAAGATAGGGTTTTGTAATGCTTTTTTGTAATTCATCAATAAAAATCCAATAGTTAAATTTCAAATTCCAAACCAGTTCCAGTTGGGATTTTGTGCTTAGAATTTGAGTTTTTACGCTCGAATAATCTTAACCAGACCATTAGCACTCAATTTAATTATTGAAGATGGTTTGGTACAGATTTTTTCATGATGCAAATTTACAATATAGTCCACACCTTTTAAAACCTCTGGAGCAATTTCTTTATAGGATTTTGGGGTGGGTTGCCTGCTAATATTTGCCGATGTAGAAACTATGGCTCCATTGAGTTTTCTGGAAAGCCAGTAACAGAATTCATGGTCTGGGATTCTAATCGCAATACTGCCATCTTCAGCAATTAAGTTTGATGCTAAATTTTGAGCATTATCATAAATTATGGTTGTTGGTTTATCGGCTATATCAATAATACTTAAAGCTGCTGCTGGTATTTGCTTTACATATTTTTTTAGCATTCTATCATCAGCAACTAAACAGATAAGTGCTTTAGAATCTGTACGCTGTTTTAATTGGTATATTTTTTTTACAGCTTCTGGATTTGTTGCATCACAGCCAATACCCCAAACGGTATCTGTTGGATAGAGTATGATACCGCCTTGTTTAAAAATTTGTAGAATGTTCTTTATTTCATCATTAAAATGTGTTTCCATAGATAGCTGTTTTAGCGTTTACAAAAATGCAAATATAATTTGCTTGCGATTTAAAAAACTGTAATTTTACATTAAATAAAACACTTCGATGTTTACGACATTAAAATTAGCTTTTAAGTATCATTTTCTAAAAAAAAAACTGCGCAATTCAAATACGTATTTCAATCTAAAAAACATCAATTATCAAAATAAAAATGTATTGATTATTGATAGTATTATTCCAGAATATAATAAAGATTCTGGTTCTAGACGATTATTGGAAATCATAAAGTTATTACTTAAAAATAAGGTCGGTGTTTTTTTAATGGCAGACAAAAAAGAATATAGATATAAAAAAGAGTATATAAAAACTTATGAGGATTTAGGCGTAATTGTATACCAACCTAGTATTGATAGTGATAATAAACTTATTACCAAACACATTTTCATAAAAACTATTGCGCCAAATTTGCATTATGCTTGGTTGCATAGACCGGATGTTTTTATGAAATACCATGCCATTATAAAAAAAACTAACAAAAACTGCCAGCTTATCTATGATATGGTAGATTTTCATTACTTAAGACTAATTAGGCAGTGGGAACAGCATAAAATCAAAAAGTTTAAAATAGATGCAGAAAAGCATTTAAAAATGGAAGTTGAAAACTGTAGAAAAGCAGATCAGATTATTTTAATTTCTGAGAATGATAAAAAATATCTTCGTAACTATTATAATCAAGAATCGAAGATGGTCGTTATTGGGAATGTCCATAAATTTTTACAAAAGCCTAAAACTTTTAAAACCTTTACAAATAGAAAGCAGCTTCTTTTTGTTGGTGGGTTTAAACATTTGCCAAATATAGATGCTGTATTGTTTTGCCATAATGAAGTGATGCCCTTAGTTTGGGAACAAGACCCGTCCATTGAACTTATTATAGTTGGTAGCCATCCAACACCAGAAATTCTCGAATTACATTCAGGTAAATTTATTATAAAAGGATTTGTGGATGATATTAGTAAATATTTTAGTGACGCTAAATTGTTTATAGCACCTTTGCGATATGGTGCTGGTATAAAAGGTAAAATAGGTCAGAGTTTTGAGCATAGCCTACCTGTTGTAACTACAGAAGTTGGAGCAGAAGGATTTAATTTTTCGCCATATTCAATAGATATGATAGCTAATTCAGCTGAAGGTCTAGCCTCCAATATTATTAAGTTGTATGAGGACGAAAAGCTTTGGAATGCTATCTCGGATCATTCGGACAAAATAATTGCTCCTTTTTCAATTTCACATATTGAAAGTCAATTAGAAACGGTGTTACAATTAAAACATTAAGATTTTGAAACGAATTACCATCATTGCACCAAATTCTTTTGGATACCTACATTTTTTAATTGATGCTTTACAATCAAAACCAAATGTTGAGGTCGCTCATATAAATTTTTCAAAATTTAAATACCATTATAATTCCAAATTCGAGAAGCTTAAAAATGTTTTTAGTAAAACATTTCTCAATAAGAACATAAAAGATGGTTATAGATCAAAATGTATTTTAGAACGTTTTTCAGGAAAAGAAAAACAGGATTTTATTATTGTTATACGTCCCGATAAAATTGAAAAACAAACGCTGTTAAAGCTGAAAAAATGCACGGAAAACCTATATGCTTTTTATTTTGATGCTATTTCAAAATTCCCGGAAAAGAAATCGCTGATTCCCATATTTGATAAAGTTTACAGCTACGAAAAACATGATGTTGCAGCTTATAATTTAGAATTTATTACAAATTATATTTACGATTTTGATAATTCCGATCGAGAATCCTTTGATAATAAAGTGTTTAATATTTCGTCTTATGATGAGCGGTTTAAAACACTAAAAAATATAGCAGCCTACTTAAAACAGCAAAAAATCAATTATAATATAATTGTTAGAAAGGAAGTTGTTTTTATTGATGATTTGATTACAATTGTACCAGAATATTTACCTCTAGATGAAGTGAAAACACATATATCGAATGCTGAAATACTTTTGGATATCCAAAAAGAAAATCAGCAAGGATTAAGTTTTAGAGTTTTTGAAGCTTTAGGTTATGGTAAAAAATTACTTACAACCAACAAAGATGTTTTAAATTATGATTTTTATAACCCGAATAATATCTTCGTTATTAATAAGGATTCCATAAATATACCAACATCATTTTTTAATACGCCTTACGAAAAAATCGATAAAAACATTTTATTTCCGTACTCTTTGGAAGGGTGGATTCAACGCGTATTTGCTGTTTAAGATGATTTTTTGTGAATTTTTAAAAGCTCATGATACATTTTTTCTGTAATCACTTCCTTTGTGAAATTCTCTTTTAAATGTTTGTATCCATTTTTCACAAATTTATCTCTTAAAGTGGTGTTTTTCATAATACTTAAAGCAGCTTCTGCAAATGCCTCGGGGTTTTCTTTTTCACAAAGTAGTCCTGTTTCATTATGGTTTACTACTTCTGGAATTCCAGCTGCGTTTGTTGCTATAATAGGCACATGACTTGCATAAGCTTCTAATAAAACACCTCCAGTTGGTTCTCGTTTTGATGTGAATAAAAATAAATCGAAATCAGCAAAAATTTCAGGTATATCATTTCTAAATCCTAAAAATAAAATGTGGTTTTCAAGTCCAAGTGTTTTAGTAAACAGTTTTATTTCATTTTCCATTTTTCCAGTACCAATTAATAAAAACTTAGCGTTTGGTAATTTATCTTTTAAAATATTTACGGTTTTTACAAACGTAAAATGATCTTTAAAAGAAACAAAAGCCGAAATATTAGCAATTAATGGAGTGCTATGAGGTAGCCCTAATTCGTCGTGTAATTTGTACGATTTTGAAGTATATTTAAAGTCCTCCAAATTTGTGGCGCTTCCCACTATAGAAAATCGAGAATGGTCTTTTATTGAAGGTTTTAAAACATCAATAACAGCTTGAGAAACACAGATAAGTTTTACTAAATATTTGTAGTTATATTTCCATTTTCGTAATGGGTTGGTTGCGATATCCTTTATTAAAGTTCTAAAAAACACTAAAGGCGTTTTTTTAATAGATAGGAGTGAAGCAATAACACACAAGGTATGCGCAGTACTATTATGGATTAAAACAAGGTCGATTTTTTCATTCTTAATAACGTTTTTAATTTTTTTTACCCAACTTCTGCTGTATTCCGATTTTAAAGGAAGTGCATATACATTATAATTTTTTGAAACAGCAATTTCTGCTAATTTGGTTTCGGCAGGGCATATTAAAACCTGATGCTCTATTTTAGTTTCAAAAGCGTCATAATAATAAACGATTTGCTGTTCATGACCACGCCATACACTGGAAGCTGTTATTTGAAGTAATCTCATATAAATTTGTATTCATCAAATGTAAAATAATATATCTTAAAACCTTAGTTACCCCTAAGATTTAATTCAAACCGAAAACTAATATTAATTCCATCTCAGGTTTAAATGCTTAAATATTATAATAAAAAAGGTAAATTATTGTAATATTGCTTTATGAAGAATTCCGTAATTCATGATGATTTTGAGCAAGATAAAGTTAAAATTGATGGCTTCATTTTAAATTTTGATATTCAAGGCGAAGCTTTTGGAAATCAACAGCGAAATAGTTTAAAACTGTTTAAATTAAATGGGCATTTAGTAAATATTAAATCATTTAGAATCCCTAATTTTATTAATCAGATTGCTTATAATTTTTTTAGGAAAAGTAAAGCACAACGTTCATTTGAGTACGCCAATAAACTTACCAAATTAAATATAGGAACACCGCAGCCTATAGCTTACTACGAATTTAAAACACCATTTTTATTTAAAAAAAGTTATTATATAAGTGCCCATTTACGCTACGATTTAACGTATCGAGAACTAACCACAGATTTAAACTATCCAGACCACGAAACCATTTTGCGGGATTTTACTAAGTTTACCTATAAACTACATGAAAATGGAATCAATTTTTTGGATCATTCTCCTGGTAATACCTTAATTAAGAAGGTGAATGGAATGTATTTGTTTTATTTGGTGGATTTAAATCGAATGGAATTCAAAACTATGGATTTTGAAACGCGTATTAAGAATTTTGCTCGATTAACCATTCATAAACCTATGGTAGAAGTAATGAGTGATGAATATGCAAAATGTTCAGGTGAAGATTATAATAAAGTATTCAATTTAATGTGGCATGAAACTGAAGATTTTCAGACTAAATACCACAGACGACGACGACTAAAAAACAAAATAAAATTTTGGAAATCAGCGCGTTAATTTTTTAAGTTCTTGATATCTATAATGGACACCATAAGCACTTAAATAACAAATTTGAAAACCTTCTTTACCATCTAAAATACCTAGCCTAAAAATATAATTGGTTACAAATTTAATTATAGGGCGAACATATAAATGATAGGAACTGGATTTTTTGCCTTTATTATAAAGCTCCAACGCTTTTAATTTGGCGTAATGTTCCATTTTAGACTTGTAATGTGCTGCACTGTCAAAACAATAATGTAACATCGTATTTTTAAATAATTTACTTTTTCCGTTAATTTTGGGCATTTCATGCACTATCTTATCCTCAATATATTTTACTGTTCCTTTTTTAAATAATCGATACGTGGTATCTGTTTGAAAGCCGCTAAAACGAATTCTTTTCCTTTTAAAATAATAAAGACGTTTAACCATAAAAGCAACGTTATTATCAGAGTTATTTGTTTCCTCAAGAATTTCATTTTTAAGCTCTTCTGGAATGCGCTCATCAGCATCAATAAATAAAATCCAATTATGATTAGCTTGCTGGATTGCAAAATTACGTTGATCAGCAAAATTTTTAAATTTACGCTGAATGGTTTTCACGTTTTTTAATGTCTGAAGTTTTTCAAATGTACCATCCGTACTAAAAGAATCTATAACTATAATTTCATCTGTAAAATGAATATTATTTATAACTTCACTTATATGGTTTACTTCATTATAAGTAATGAGTAATGCTGATATCTTATGGGTTTTATTCAAAACTTATATATTCTAAAGATGCAATAAATTTACAAGATTAAAATTGAACGCTTTTTGTTCTCATAAAAAATATTTTAGAAAATACCTATTGAGTCATAAATTAAATTATTTTTGAAGCTATGAATATTGAAGTGTCTGTAATTATTAGTACATATAATAGCCCTTTATGGTTAGAAAAGGTTTTATGGAGTTATAATGTTCAAACATATAAAAACTTTGAAGTTGTAATTGCAGATGATGGGTCTGGGGGTGATACTTTAAAATTAATAGATTCTATAAAAGGTAAATTAAGCTATCCGCTAAAACATATTTGGCATAAGGATAACGGTTTTCAAAAAACGGTTATCTTGAATAAAGCCACCGTTTCTAGTAAAGGCAATTATTTAGTTTATACAGATGGGGATTGTATTGCAAGAAAAGATTTTTTAGGAGTGCATGTCGCAAATAGAAAGTCGGGTTTTTTTTTATCTGGCGGGTATTTTAAATTGCCAATGGATATTAGTAAGCTAATTTCTAAACAAGATATAGAAGAGCAACTTTGTTTTGATATAAATTGGCTAAGAAAACATGGTTTGAAACCTTCTTTTAAAAACAATAAAATAACTGCAAAAGGTTTAAAAATGAAGTTTTTAAATTTTATAACACCAACAAAAATAACATGGAATGGGCATAATTCCTCAGGATATAAAAAGGATATAATTAGTGCAAATGGCTATGATGAGCGTATGCAATATGGAGGTGAGGATAGAGAGTTAGGAGAACGTTTGGTAAACGCAGGAATAAAGCCTAAGCGAGTAAGATACAACGCAATTTGTTTGCATTTAGATCATGAAAGAGGTTATGTAAAACCCGAAATGATTGAAAAAAATAAGTCGATTAGGTTAGTCACTAAATCACAGAAATTAACCAGGACTGCCTTTGGAATAGATAAATTATAATAAGATGATTATTTTAAACAAAGAAAATTATATAGCCGAAGGTTTAGCTAGGGTATGCTATAAACATCCAGAAAATAATTCACTTTGTATAAAAATAGGTAAACCAGGTGTTGAAGTTTCTCATCTTTATAAAGAGATAAAATACTTTAACAAAATAAGAAAAAAAAAGGTTTCAGATTTTGAATATCCTTTCTATGCTATGTATCATGGCGAAATAGAAACTAATTTAGGTACTGGTTTTGTTTACGACTTAATAATTGACGAGCCCACGAATAAAATTTCCCTAACCTTAAGGCATTATCTCGAAATGGTCGACCCTCCTTTTTCTGATGACTATTTTATTTCTGAATTAAACCGCTTAAAGCAACAAATGATAGTCCATAAAGTTCATGTAGGTGATTTAAGGGCTCGTAATATCTGTGTGAAAATTTTAAAAAATAAAACGATTCAATTAATTGTTATTGATGGTTTAGGGCATAGGGATTTATTGCCCTTTGGAGATTGGTTTCATTACTTTGCAAAAAAAAAGGTAGAGCGTAGATTTATTAAAAATGAATTACATTGTTTAAAAACGCAACGACTTTTAATAAAACGCATGAGAGATGCGGGAGAAACTATTGTTTGATAAACTGGATTAAAGCTTTACTAAATAGCTTAGGTTTAAACTTTAAATACAATGCACTATAAATAGATTTCAAATCTTTTGTTTCTTTTCCTTCAAATAAATTAGGCATAAAATCTTTTAAGTGAACAGAAGTGTTTGTGGTACCATTTTCAAACATAGCCCAGGTTTCTTTTTTTATCCATGGAGAAAAAACGGTAAAGGTGGGGATATTTAATGCTTTAGCCATATTTACTGCGCCACCTTCATTACCTATTAAGGCATCACAATTTTTGGTAATGGCTAAAAAATCTCTTAAATTTTTTCCAAATACCTCAAAATAAATATACTGCTGTGTTTCTTTTTTACATAATGAATAGACTGCTTTTGCATCATCTAATTGTTCTGGTAAATAGTTAAATAAAATTTGAGCTTTGTTCTCTAGTACTATAACATCTATAAGTTGCGCCATATAGGGTAATGGATAGGTCTTGTTTTTATCGCTGCCTAAAACGCTAATCATAAATAAAGGTTTGCACAAATCGATATTATAATCTTTTAAAAACTGTCTTGAAGTTTGGATTTCATGCTTTTTTAAATAAATTTTCGGACGAATAGGGCTAACTGTACTTTTAATAATAGGTTTTAATAATTGCAATCTATTCTCTATAGCTAAACCTGCGTTAGTTTTTAAACTTTTAGATTCCTTGAAAGTATTAGTGTAAATAAAAGAAGTGTATGATTTATGTTTCGATATTTTAATTTTGGACCCAGAAAATAAACTAATTAAATGACTCGAAGTTTTAGAATATACATCTATTAAAATATTATAGTTCTCTTTCCTGATTGTTTTTAAAAAAGAGAAAAATTTTAATTTGCTTTTTTCAATTTCAGGGGTGATAAAAATAAATTTATCTATATAAGGATTATTCTCAACAACAGGATAAGTATGCGAATTTATTAAATAATGCAAATCAGATTCAGGATGTTTTTGCTTTAGTGCTTCAAACAAAATACTGCTTGTAAGCACATCTCCAATCATTTTCTGTTGTATAATTAAAATTTTCATATAAGCCTTCAAATTACAAATAATAAAGACCAAACTCCAATTAAAATTATTTCAATCGAATTTTGGTCTTTATTTTATAAACTACAATGCTTTTAAACCGCCACACTATGTTCACGAAGCGCATCGTTAAGCGAAGTTTTCTTATTAGTGCTTTCTTTGCGTTTTCCTATAATTAAAGCACATGGTACGTTATAATTTCCAGAAGGGAATTGTTTCGCATAACTACCAGGAATCACTACAGAACGTGCAGGAACTCTACCTTTGTATTCAATTGGCTTATCGCCAGTTACATCAATTATTTTTGTGCTCATTGTAAGTACGACACCAGCGCCCAAAACAGCCTCAGTTTCAACATGTACACCTTCAACAACAATACAACGGCTTCCAATAAAAGCATTGTCCTCTATAATTACTGGAGCAGCCTGTAAAGGCTCTAAAACACCACCAATTCCAACACCGCCAGATAAATGTACGTTTTTACCAATTTGGGCACAACTTCCAACTGTAGCCCAAGTATCAACCATAGTACCTTTGTCTACATAAGCCCCAATATTAACATAACTTGGCATTAATATGGTGCCAGCAGAAATATAAGCACCATGCCGTGCAACAGCGTTAGGTACTACTCTAATACCACGTTCTGCAAAATTTCTTTTTAGAGGGATTTTATCGTGATATTCAAAAATACCAGCTTCTAAAGTTTCCATTTTTTGAATTGGAAAATATAAAACAACTGCTTTTTTTACCCATTCGTTAACTTGCCAACCATCAGTAACAGGTTCTGCAACTCTTAATTCACCTTTATCTAATAAATCGATTACGTGTCTTATAGCTGTGGTTGTTTTCTCATCTTTTAAAAGATCTCTGTTATCCCAAGCTTTCTCTATAATTTGCTGTAGTTCTGTCATTACTATTATAATTTTTGGCAAATATAAAGGCTATCATTTAAAATTACATCGAAATAACCATAATAATAAATGAAATTATATAATGGATATTCGTTTTTTTTAGTGGTTTTTAATGTGCTAAAATGTGCATTTTGTCTTTTTATTAAAGTATTTCTTGATGAAATACACATATCAAATCTTTTTCAACGATTTATTTCGTGTTTTATCAGTTAATCGAAGAAATAAGGCGCTTCCCTTATAATCGAAAATCCGTGGTGTACAACTAATATTTTGGCATTAAAGTTGCTTTTAGATATATATTTGAATCATACAACAACAATATATAATGAAAACAAATTTTTACATACTACTAATTTTATTACTTGGTTTCTCTATCGGAAACGCACAAAGTACTCCTTTGGTAGGAGAAGTTGAAAGTAATAAAATGATTTCTACCTCTAACGAAGGAGAAATTGCTTCTGTATTTACAGAGGTTAATATTGTTGAAGATGTTGATTCATTATTAATAGCTCCTTCTAAAGTAAATGAAACTATTGCCAGAAGTTCTAGTGATATTAGAGTTTACTTAAACCGTAAAAGAAAAGTAAGTAACATCAATTTGGTGTTTACAGGAATAAATAAAGCTGCAAAAGCTTAAAAATAATGTTCAAGTATTAATATTAAGGTTAACTATCGAGAAAGGCTGTCCAAATGGGTAGCCTTTCTTGTTTTATTGAAGTATTTTTGTAAAAAAAATAGATGGCAAGAATTCTAGCGATTGATTTTGGTACCAAAAGAACAGGCATTGCTGTTACAGATGAATTGCAAATTATAGCTTCTGGACTCACTACAGTTAATACAAAAGATTTACTTGTTTTTTTAAAGAATTACGTAGCAAAAGAAACTGTAGAATTATTTGTGGTTGGGGAACCAAAACAAATGGATAATTCAGCTTCTGAAAGTGAGACGTATATTATCAAATTTATTGCTAAGCTAGAAAAAACAATTCCAAACATACCTATAAAACGCATTGATGAGCGTTTTACATCTAAAATGGCATTTCAAACTATGATAGATAGTGGTTTGAAAAAAAACCAACGAAAAAATAAAGCACTTGTAGATGAAATTAGTGCAACACTTATTTTACAAAGTTATTTGTATTCAAAATAACAAACCTTCAAAAAGAATAATTTTTTGTTAAATACAAGGCATAATGCTTAAGAATTGTATTTTTGCAAACATTAATATAATACGTAATGATTTTACCAATAGTAGCTTATGGTGATGCTGTTTTAAAGAAGAAAGCCAAGAACATCACTAAAGATTATCCTAATTTTAAGGAGCTTTTAGAAAATATGTTCGAGACCATGTATAACGCTTACGGTGTTGGTCTTGCAGCACCACAAATTGGATTGCCAATTAGAATGTTTTTGGTTGATACCTCTCCATTTGCTGAAGATGAAGATTTAACACAAGACGAACAGGAGGTTTTAAGAGGTTTTAAACGTGTATTTATAAATGCTCAAATCATTAAAGAAGAAGGCGACGAGTGGGCTTTTAATGAAGGCTGTTTAAGTATTCCAGATGTTCGGGAAGATGTTTTTAGAAAACCTAATATTACTATTGAATATCTTGACGAGCATTTTAAAGCGCATACGGAATCATTTAATGGTTTAATTGCAAGAGTTATTCAGCACGAATACGATCATATTGAAGGTGTGCTGTTTACCGATAAACTATCAAGTTTAAAAAAACGTTTAATAAAAGGTAGGCTCACAAACATATCCAAAGGAAAAATAAATGTGGACTACAGAATGCGTTTCCCAGACCAAAAAAAGAAACGATAATATTTGCAATACATCAATAAAGAATTGATATTTGCCCTTTTCAAAAAATAATTTATGAGTTTAGAAAAAGTAATTTCAATTTCAGGAAAGCCAGGGTTATATAAATTAATAACGCAAACACGTGGTGGTTTTGTTGCAGAATCTTTGATTGATAAAAAACGTATTTCTGTAAGTATACAAAACAATGTTAGCGTATTAAGCGAAATTGCCATTTACACATTATCCGAAGAAATTCCTTTACGTGACGTTTTTCAAAAAATAAAGGCTAAGGAAAACGGACAGCAAACATCTGTAAAACCTAAAGACAGTAAAGATAAATTAGAAGAATATTTTTTTAATGTTTTACCAGATTATGATGAGGATAGAGTTTATACCAGTGATATTAAAAAAGTAATACAGTGGTATAATTTGTTACAAGGGCATGATATGTTAGATACATTATCTCAAGATAAAGTTGAAAAGGCTTCAGATGAAGAAGAATAGAAACTTTCCAAATATATTATAACTAAACCTCTAAGTATTAGAGGTTTTTTTATGTTTAAATGTAATTTTTATATATTATTACGACTCAACGTATCTAACAAATTTTAAAATAAAATGAAACCAATTTGGTTTTTTGAAGATGTCAACCTGTTTAAGGTGCTTTGTCCTCATAAATTTAAAGCCTTCAAAAAAAAGCATGATTTTGATGCTTACAAAAAAAAAGACTATATCTATTTTGAGGAGGATTCTGCAAATAAAGTCTACCTTATAGAAAAAGGAAAAGTGAAAATTGGTTATTACTGCGAAAATGGTGATGAGGTTGTAAAGGCTATTTTAACTCGAGGAGAAATATTTGGCGAAACAGCTATTCTAGGCGACTTAAAACGCGAAGAGTTTGCTCAATCTATCGATAATGGTACAAGTATTTGCCAAATAGATATTAATACCATGTATGATTTAATGCGGAATAACCAGACCTTTAGTTTAAAAATATACAAGTTTATTGGTCTCAAGTTCAAAAAACTCGAAAGGCGTTTGCAACTCTTGCTTTTTAAAGATACAAAGACTAGATTATTAGAGTTTTTACATGAATTATGCTTAGATTATGGGTTCGATTGTGAGAAAACTGGCGATAAAGTTATACATCATCCTTATACTCAAAAAGATATTGCATCATTAATTGGTACATCAAGACCAACTTTAAATATTCTTCTAAATGAATTAAAACGAGAAAATATTATAGACTTTACAAGAAAAGAGATAATAATTCATAAAAATAGTGCGTAATGTTGGGTAGCTAACATTTTATAAAACATGTGTGGTATATTTTTGAAATATAATTAAAAACAAAAAAACCATGATTAAAAAAATGTTTTTGGCATTAATAGCCTTAGGAATTTTCACTACATCTTGTAGTAACGACGATGATAACAACAAACCAGAAACTGCTAGTTTAACCTTAAACCTTAGCGGATTAGAGGTGTTAGGTAGCAATTATGTTTATGAAGGTTGGATTATAGTGGACGGGTTACCAGTTTCAACTGGAACGTTCACTTCTGTTACATTTCCTCAAATGTTTTCAGTAAATGCAGAACAATTAAATGATGCTACAAGATTTGTATTATCTATCGAACCTGCTAACGACACTGATCCAGCACCAGCAGCAACAAAACTTTTAGTTGGTGATTTTTCAGATAATACAGCATCAGTAAATACAGCTGTGGTTGGAGATTTTAGTAACGCTGCTGGAGCTTTTTTCTTAAGAACTCCGACAGATGAAACAGGAACAAATAATAGTAATGACCAAAATGGGGTTTGGTTTGGGACTCCAGGATCACCACCAACCTCTAACTTTGTTTTACCAGCGTTATCGGCTGGTTGGGCTTATGAAGGCTGGGTAGTAGGGGAAACAGGGCCTTTAACAACTGGAGTCTTTATTGATTTTGATGGAAGAGATAATTTTAATATGTTTAGTGCAAATGAATTTAAATTAGGGCCGCCAATTCCAGGAGAAGATTTCTTTTTAAATGCGCCAGAAGGAGAAATTTTCCCTTTGGATGTTAGGGGGAGAAAAGTTGTTATTTCAGTTGAACCTTTACCGGATAATTCACCAAGACCATTTGCCATGAAACCTTTAGTTGGAATTGCAGGTCAAGATACAGCACCAGCAACTTATAATTTTGCTCAAAACTTTGGAAGCTTACCTACAGGCCAAGTGACTAGATAAAAGTAAAATTATTTTGTTAGATTTAAGGCATGGGTTCTTTCTTGAAACTATGCCTTTTAATAACACATAAAATGAAATTTTCAAGAAATAAAATACAAAATATCATATTTTTTGTCTTGATTGGAGTGTTAATTGTTTCGCAAACACGGTGTTTTATTCAAGTAATTATACATAGCGGTTTAGCTCTTTTTAGCCCATCTATAATTGATATGTCAAAACACATTGAAATTAAAGACTATGACTGAAAGTTAAAAAATAATAAAAGCATTATTTTTAATTTTAAAATACAAAATAAAAAAATTGTTCTAGTTAACTTTTTGGTAACATGGTGTTTGCTATGCATTGCTGAAATGCCTACTTTGCAATTATTATATAATGATTATAAAGATAGACTAGAGTTTATTTTTGTTTCAAATGAAAGATTTTCGGAGATTGATAAATTCATTAGCTTAAAAGGGTATAGTTTCGAATTGTTTAACTCAGTAGCCAAATATCATAATGTTTTTAATGTTTCTAGCATTCCAAGAACATTTTTAATAAAAATGGACAAATAATTATTGATAAAACAGACGCGGCAAATTGGAACAGTGGAGTGGTAAGGAAAACTATAGATAATTTAAAATTATAGGGTTTTAAAAAAAGCTTTAATAAAACTCCAAGATAGTAAAGACCACATTATTTGTAATTCTTCAAAAAAAGTAGATTCTTCATCTAAAAATCGAAACATCACTTGAATAGAATTTTTATTGTAAAACTGCTGAAAAAGCCATTCTCCCTTATGGTTTTCATCCTTTAAAACTTTTAAAAATACTTTGTCATAGAACTTAAATCTTTTCTTAAATAAACCGTTTGAAGGCCATTTGTTTATCTTAATGTTTTCTATAATTTTAGCTACTTTCTTTTCGGTGTGCTTAAAAGAATAACCTGTTGAACCTTTTACCCACCCACCGCCAGTGCCTATTTTAGTAATACTTTTAGTGTTTAATTTTTCAAAAGGAAAAGTGGTCATAGGTATTTGCCCTTTTTCAGTTTCAACTATAGTATACTTTCCAATTTTCAAATAATCGTTAATGTATGCTTTAATAAAAACATCATAAGTATTCTCACTCACAACCTCTGAAGTAAAATATGTAAACTCTACTAGGGCTTCTGTTTCAGAAAAGGGTAAAACATAGGTAAATGTAGTTTGCTCACCATCTTTTAATCGATAATCCATCATGGTAACCATGTTCTCATCAAAAACGTTTTTTTTTGTTTTAATAACCCACCCTTTAAAATGTTGAATTATTGAAATGTTTTTTTTTAAAACTATTGAGGATACATCAGGAATTCTACTGTCAAAAACATGTGTTGCTGTGTACGTATTATTTTTTGTTGATACTGTTACGATATCGGCCTCATCCACAAATTCAACCTGCTCTATAATAAATTTAATATTTTCCTTTTCAATAAGTATTGCTTTAGCATAATTATAAAAATCTATTGCACGTATTGATTTGTATAAATATGGTCTAAGTCTTAAATCAATTTTTTTTTTAGATGTTATTACAGAGGCTTTGCTCCAAGATTTATGAATTATGGTATCCCATTGAGAAAGTCCTGTTTCCCAAAAGCTCCAAGTTTTATCATTATTTTTTTTTTCTGAAGGATCAATTAAAACGATCCGTTTTTTAAAGAAATAGGCATCAGAAGACATTTTTAAAGCAAGTTGCAAACCTGCTAAACCATTCCCTATAATAATGTAATCGAAATGGAAAGCATTACCCATCGTAAAGATTTAAAATACTATTTTTTAAAATATTTAAAAGGAACAAATAGCATTCCGAAACACTCACCTTTATCTTTACCTAAGTGTTTATGGTGTATTTTATGAGCACGCCTAACACCTTTGGCATACCAATTATTAGCGTTTCTAAAAAGTTTAAAACGTTGGTGTATAAATATGTCATGTACTATAAAGTAAGATAAGCCATAAGCGAAAATCCCTAAGCCAATGGGTAATCCAGCCCAAAAGCTAGTGTACTTCCAAAGTAGAAAGAAACCAATACTTACAACAGCATAAAATATAAAAAAAGCGTCATTGCGCTCAAACCAGCTGTCATGGTCTTTATTATGATGGTCTTTATGTAAACTCCATAAAAATCCATGCATAATATATTTATGTGTAAACCAAGCCATAAATTCCATAAAGGCATAAGTACCTAAAAATATGAGTATCCAGTATAAAGTGTGCATTTTTAAAAATTTACATTAAATTTAATTGATATTTTACATAACTCCGCATTAAAAGCTCAATTTTTTTTGGATTTGATACTCGTATTCTTGAGTCTTTTATCTTTAAAGCGGGGGTTTTTTTAAGTTTTTTTAGAAGTTGGCTATAGTATCTATAAGCCATAAAAACTCCAAATTTTGCTTCAATAGGTAATTTTTTTATACCACTTAACCCTTTTTCAAAATCGATTTCAATATCGTCAATAATCGCTTGTTTTGAAATTTCATCAAGATTTTTTAAATCAGCATTTGGAAAATAAGTCCGATCTAGATTTTCAAAATCTGCTTTTAAATCTCTTAAAAAATTTACTTTCTGAAAAGCGGAGCCCAACGACATGGCTGTATCCTTAAGCTCATCATATTTGTCATTATCTCCGTTAACAAAAACCTTTAAACACATAAGCCCTACGACATCGGCAGATCCATAAATGTATGCTTTATATTCTTCCTCAGTTAAATACTCTGTTTTATGTAAATCTAATTGCATGCTACTCATAAACGCATCAACTAGAGATTTGTCTATACCATATTTGTGGAAAGTATGTTGAAATGAGTTTAAAATAGGGTTAAGACTGATTTTATGTTTTAAGGCTAATTCTAAGTCTTCTGAAAATCTATTAAATAATAATTTTTTGTCGTAATCGTGAAAAGAGTCTACAATTTCATCAGCAAAACGAACAAATCCATATATATTATATATGTCAGCACGTATTGATTTATATAGCATTTTAGTAGCTAGTGAAAAAGACGTACTATATGTTTTTGTTACAAGTTTGCTACTATTATAAGAAACGGTGTCAAAAAGAGACTTCATACTAATATGCCATGATGTTTAGTTACTAATTCTGCTACTAATTTTCCAGAAATTAAAGATGGTGGAACCCCTGGCCCAGGAACTGTTAATTGTCCTGTGAAAAATAAACTTTGTACTTTTTTACTTTTTAGTTTTGGTCTTAAAAAAGCAGTTTGCAGTAAGGTGTTTGCCATGCCATAGGCATTTCCTTTGTATGAGTTATAATCATTTATAAAATCATTTATACAAAAACTTTCTTTAAATATAATATCATTTGTAACATCCTGCGATGTTAAATGTTCAAAACGATCAATTATTTTATTAAAAAATTTAGCTCTTAATTCTGGGGTATCTTCTAGACCGGGTGCTAACGGTATTAAAAATATACCAGCTTCTTTACCCTCGGGAGCTGAAGTATAATCTGTAATACTAGGGAAACTTGCATAAAAGAGTGGGTTTTCCGGCCATTTTGGATGATCATAAATGGCTTCAGCATGTACATTAAAATCAACATCAAAAAATAATGTATGGTGATTTACATTTTTCAATTTTTTACTAAAACCAACATAGAATAGAAGTGAGGAAGGAGCAAAGGTTTTCTTTTCCCAATAACTTTCAGAGTATTGTCTTAGTGGTTTGTCGAGTAAGGTTTCGGTATGGTGATAATCTGCTCCACTTACAACAACATCAGAATAAAAATTTTCTCCATTAGAAATAATGCCTTTGGCTTCACCATTATCAACAATAATTTTTTCAATTGGTGAATTTACTTTAATGGTAACTCCAAGTTCTTTCGCTAAACTTTCCATAGCCAAAATAACTTGGTACATTCCCTTTTTAGGATGGAATGTACCTAATCCAAAATCGGCATAGTTCATAAAACTATAAAATGAAGGTGTATCGCTAGGTTTAGCCCCTAAGAATAAAACGGGAAATTCCAGAATTTTAACTAATCTATCATTTTTGAACTCTTTTCTAACATCTTTTTTAATGGTGCTAAAAAACTGATTTATTTTTTTTATAGTTGCAGGAGTTACTAACTCTAGAGGGGATACCCCAGGATTGTAAACTAAATCTTTTATGGCAATATCATAATTGCTTTTTGCGATATCAATAAACTTTTTTAACTTTAAAGAACTACCAGGTTCTTCTATTTCAAAGGCTTTTGTAATTTTTTCAAGCGTATCTTCAATGGTTATAAAATCGTCTTTGCCAAAATAAACACTATATGCAGGATTCAATTTTTCTAAAGTGTAGTATTCAGAAGGTTTTTTATTAAAATCTGAAAAGAAACGCTCAAAAACATCGGGCATCCAATACCAAGTTGGGCCAATATCAAAAGTAAAACCATTTTTTTTAAGTTGTCTTGCTCGTCCTCCAATGGTATTGTTTTTCTCGAAAATGGTGACTTTATAACCAGCTTTTGCTAAATAGCATGATGCTGCAAGAGAAGAAAAACCTGAACCTATTATATTTATACTTAAACCCATATTGTTCAATAAATTTAATTAAAACTTTAAAAAAAAATAATATATTTATAAATCTTTAACTAAATTTTCAATAGAATTAAATATTGAAATGTTTTCTGGAATATCTTCTAGTTGAAAATCGGCTAATTTTTTGCCTAGTAACAGAAGTTTAGTATTTTTTTCTTTAAGAAGTAAATTATTAAATTTTTCAATGTACTCAGGAATATTTTTATTTTCAGGATAAACGGTAAAATATGAAACAAAAGTAACTTCATCAAAAAACTTAAGTAAATCTGTTAGGCTTTCCATTGGTACACTTTCGCCTAAAAATATGGTATGGAATCCTTTGCTTCTTAATTGATAATTAATAAAAAGAAGACCAATATCATGAATCTCATTCTCAGGTAAAAAAAGCACAAAAGTTTTTGACACAGGCTTAGGTTCCAAAAGCTGCAAACGTTCTGTATTTAAAAGTATTTTTTGTTTAATGTGAACCGATAGAAAATGCTCATGAGCTGGGGTAATAGTATTAGTTTGCCAAAGCAAACCAATTTCAGTTAAAAGAGGTAAGAATACAGAATAAAATATTTCGCTGAATGTTTTGTTTTCTAAGAGATTATTATAAGTACTGTAAAATAAAACTTGATCAAAATTGATCATAGCCATTTTAAGCGCATTAATTGCGTGGTCTTCTACTTTTGCTCTCGAGGCTATTTCCCTAACTTTAATGGGTATTTCTGCTTCATCAAGGTTTGCTATTTTAGATATTTTTAAACCGTTATTATTTAAATAGGAAATGTTTAAAAGCTTTTGAAAACTTGTTAAACTGTAATTTCTAATATTTGTATCAGATCTATTTGGTGTGAGTAAATTGTAGCGTTTTTCCCAAATACGAATAGTATGAGCCTTAATACCTGTAAGGTTTTCTAAATCCTTAATACTAAAATTAACCTTAATATTGTTCATCGTTTCCTGATTTTTCTTAAACAAAAATAAGAATTTTTATTTTAGAATTGATATATTTATTAATAAAGAACAATATTTATCTTTTATTTTAAAGCTTAATTAACAAGTTTGAAAGGCTTTATTTAAATAGTGTGTGGGATAAGTATGCTGTTTACTATAGTGCGCACGAGAAGATTCGAACTTCCACATCCTAAAACGGATACTGGCCCCTCAAGCCAGCGCGTCTACCAATTCCGCCACGTGCGCTAAAATAAACAGCGCAAAAATAGAAAAAGTTAAGTTATAAAACTTAACTTTTTCTATTGAAAAATTAATTTTCAATCTGAAGTCACTTAATGTGATTCACCATGTCACGCTCTTTATTATGTGCATTACTAGAGACCAAACAGTTCAAATATAAAATCTTTTTAAAAATTTAGTATTTATTCTTTATCAACACCTTTAGCCGTAGTTTTTGCTATGTTCCAAGTTTTAAAGCCTCTAATATACTGGTAATTATAGCTTTTATATTCATGGGTTAATCCCCATCTTAAAATTTCTGTTGGGTTTTTACCATTATCAACAGTTCTATTCAAACCTATAGCATGCGGTGCCCCCTTTATAACACCTTTGATTTCAAAATTAATACCATCTGGAGCCCATTGTACTGTGTTTTTTTCAGGTCCATCTGTAGTGATTAAAGAAGCAATACCGTTTTTGTAAGGCCATACACAAATTTCATGTCCACTGTTAGTAATAGGGTTATAAGGTGATTTTACATAAGGTCCTTTTGGGTTATCTGCAATCGCAACACCGTGACGAATTTGTCTTCCTCCAAAAGTGATGCCTTCTCCCATTTGTTCCCCTTTATAGTATAAATAAAATTTTCCTTTAAAAGGAATAATGCATGGGTCATGAACTTTATGGCTATCAAAATCACCCTTTTTTTCTACTGCGAAACGGTCTTGTTTTTCACCTTTCCATATGCCATTATCTGCTGGGCTCAAAATAGGCTCAGCACTCTTTGTCCATGGGCCATTAGGTGAATCAGACCATGCCAAGCCTATTTGATTTTTTACTCTTACATTATAAGGTGATTTTACGGTTTGATAGCATAAATAAAACATGCCTTCATGTTCCATAATTTCAACTGTGAAAACCGAACGGTCATCATAAGCTCCTTTTTCACCTCTGGCAACAGCTAATCCTTGTTCATTCCATGTCATTCCATCTTTGGATGTTGCATACCAAATATCACAACGATCCCAAGGAAAAACTTTTGAGGTTTCAATATCTCCTGCAAAACCATCTGTAGGCCCTGTAGATCTTGAGTACCAAACATAATATTTTCCATCATGTTTAATCATAGCACTTGGATCTCTTCTTACAATGCCTTCTTCATAAGCGAAATCCCCTTTTAAATCATACATTTCATATTCAAAAAACCATTCGTTTCCTAAATTTGTTGGCCATTTTAACGCTCGTTTTGATGCGGCACTTAAATGCGTTTTATTTGTAATTCCTAAATAGTCTTGTTGTTCATCAGAAATTTCAGTATTTTCTTTTGTATTATTTTGGTTATGATTTGTGTTTTGATTGCAGGAAAAAAGCCCACATATCAAAATTAAAACTGAAACCTTATATACTAATCGGATCATTTTTTTCATTTTAATTATGTTAATGTATTGGAGTAAGCAATTATTATAATTCCTATAACCATGCATGATAATCCTAAATACAGGGAGTTTTTAGCTTTGGAAGATGCTTTTACCCATTCTTTAGTAATTAATCCGCTAACAATTGCTGTAACTACACAGGCAGTATTAAAAATAGCATATCCTACACTTCCTCCTAATTCTTTTCCAAGTTTAAAAGCTGCATATGCAAATACAACAGAAGCTGCAAAGTTAAATACGCCCATAATCGTAGTAAGTAAAATATTTTTACCTAAATGTGGTGTTTTAAATTTTCCCCACAATTTTTTAGCTGTTAATTGTTGAATAAAATAAATAGCAATGGCAATACCTCCTGACATATAGATAACATACATAACAGCTATAGCGCTTTTCCAGGATGCATTTCCTTGCGCTTGTGATGCATTGTCTATAATTTCTGCACCATAAGAATTTGCAAAGCTAAAACCAGTAGCTAATAAGCCACCAACTATTGCAATGACTATACCTGTAACCATAGATCCACTTTTCTTGGTTTCAATAGTAGTTTCTTTTTGTTCGTCTTTATGGCGTAAAATGCCTGCTCTTCCGTTTGCCATAACACCAATAAGTACAACAACTAAACCGAATAAAATGGTTAGGAAAACATTTGTTGCAGGAATACCACCAACGAAAAACGGGATTAAAGAGCCGACTAAAATTATGGTACCTATAAATATAGAAAACCCTAGAGACAACCCTATGTAATTAATGGCTTTTCCCCACATCATAGCTCCGATGCCCCAAAGGATACTTGAAACAACCATACCAATGAGGACATTATTTGGAATTGCAGATAAGACCTCTGAAAAACCATCAATTAATAAAAATGCCGCAATATTTGGTACTACAAAAGTATTAATTGCGAAAAACATGCTCCATGTATTTTCAAATTCAAAATCTTTTGTGAATTTCTCTGGTAAAGCATAAAGCCCTAATAATAATCCTGCAATTACTGCAAATAAAACACCTGTAATCATATAAGTAATTATTTTAATTTAATGTTAGTTGATTTTGGTTTTCTAATAAATTTTACCACGAAAATTTAAATATTGTTGTGCTTTTAAATTCCTCTCCAGCCTTGGTTATTGATTGGGGAGAGTTTCCGATATTTGGTCCGTTTTGATACCTGTGGGTTTCACAGCAAAATCCACGATATTTTCCGTATTGTTCCCCATTTTCTCTTTTTAAAGCATCTGAAGTATATTTACCGGTATATAACAACATACAAGGTTCGGTTGAGATAACATTTAAAGAACGCCCGGATTCTTCAGACTTTATTTCAGCTACTTCTTGAAGCTGAAAATTAGGGTTATTAAATACATAAAAGTGTTCAAAACCATCACCCATTTCACTATGTACCTCTCCAATAACTTTACCGGCTCTTAAATCATCCGCTTTCCCTTCTATATTTTTAATTTTACCTGTAGCTGCACCAGTGTCATCCATTTCATGTCTTTTTGCTGTATTAACTTTCGCCTTATGAGTTTCAACGGTTGAAGAAAAAGCATTTAAGTTAAAATAAGTATGGTTTGTTAGTGATAACGGTGTGTCATGATCTGGTACGGCACTATATTCAATTCTCAATTCATTGTTTGAAGAGAGTGTAAAAGTAACAGAAACCTCTACATTTCCAGGAAACCCTTCTTCTAAACTTTTACTATAAAGCGTCATTTTAACACCATTATCAAGAGTTTCTCCTTTCCAAATCCTCTTATCAAAACCTTTGGTTCCACCATGTAAATTGTTTTCTCCACAATTTTTGGATAATTGATATTGTTTTCCGTTTAATGTGAATGCTGCGTTTTTAATTTGTGAGCAGTACCTGCCAATTGTGCCTCCAAAATAGGGTGAATTTTCGATGTAATCTTTATCAAAATAACCGTCCAAGGTATCAAAACCACATGCAATGTTTTCAATCTCTCCTTTTTTATTAGGCACTAATATAGATGTGATAGTGGCGCCATAATTGGTTATTTTAACCTCTACGCCATTTTCGTTTTTTAATGAAAACTGCTTAATTGCTTCATTTTGATAATTCCCAAAATTCGATATATTTACACTCATATATTTTAATGTTTTTAAGATTAACTGTTTCTTATTTTTCTTTAAAAGGGGCCAATTTTTTCCAGTCGAAAATAACTCCAACTCCAGGGTAATCTGGTGCTACGGCTCTATAATTCTCTACCACTAGAGGTCTGGTTGTATATTCGTCTATAGGGAAACTATGTACTTCCAACCAGCCTGAGTTGGGTTGTGAAGATACCAAACTTACATGTAATTCCTGCATACCGTGAGAACATGCAGGAATACCATGTTTATCTGCAAGTCTTGCTGCGGCCAACCAACCGGTTATACCTCCACAATTAGAAGCATCTGGCTGTACAAACGATAATTTTGCCTGCTCAAATGCATATTCAAATTCATGAATAGTATGAAGGTTTTCCCCCATAGCTAGAGGAAAGCCAGTAGCATCAGCGATTTCTCCAAAGCCTTTATAGTTATCTGGAACAATAGGTTCTTCAAACCAAGTAATATCATATTGTTTAAATCCTTTTATAGCTTTTATAGCTTTTTCAACAGTCATGGAGTAATTGGCGTCAACCATAAAGGTAACATCTGGCCCAATAAATTCTCTAACAGCTTTTATACGATCTAAATCTTCTTGTAAGTTTTCTCTACCAATTTTTATTTTAACAGCTTTAAAACCTTTTGCTAAATAACCTTCCATGTTTTTCAAAAGTTTTTCAATAGGGAACATTAAATCAATCCCTCCGCAATAGGCTTTACAGGTATTTCCTGTGCCACCAGCCATTTTCCAAAGTGGTAGATTTGCTTTTTTACATTTAATATCCCAAAGTGCAATATCGATTGTAGAAATTGCAAAAGATGCGATACCTCCACGGCCTACATAATGAATATGCCACTCAAGGAAATCATAAACGCCATCAATATCATGGCCATCTTTTCCAATTAGAGCATCAGCGAAGTCGTGCTCAATCATGGCCTTTATAGCATGACCTCCTTTGCCGCCAGTATATGTGTAACCTGTACCTTCACTTCCGTCTTCTAAGATAATGGTTGTGGTTATGAGTTCGAAATGATAGTGGTCGCCATGTTTGGCATCAGACATAACTTCTGGAAGTGGTACTTTAAAAAGCTGGACGTGTAATTTTGAAATTTTTGTGCTCATGGTTTAGTTTATAGTAGTTATTTATATCAGTTTGATTGCAAGATTTGTTGGTTTTGAAGCACCAAGTTTTTCGCTTCTTTTACTAGGTAGTGAGTTAGATATTATTATTTTATATTTTCCTTTTATCCACGATTTATTTCCATTTAAATCGGTTTGGTAAAAATCTTTACTAGATAAACGAAAATTCATTTTTTTTATTTTTTTAGCTTCTAATTTAACTCTTTGGAAAGCTTTAAGGGCATATTTTGGTAAGAAATTTTTGGTATCCTCAGGGATTAAATAAATTTGTACAACCTCTTCAAAATCCAAATTACTAAGGTTGGTAAGCTCCACGGAAAAAGAGAAATCTTGTACGTCATTGATTTTATTTGCACTTCCAATAGGGTTTGAAAATTCTGTTTTCCCATAACTTAGGCCAAACCCAAAAGGGTACATGGGTTCCTCATCCATGTACTTATAGGTTCTTCCTTTCATGGTGTAGTCATCAAAAGGTGGTAGTTGATTTACGTTTTTAGGGAAAGTTATTGGTAAATGTCCAGAAGGGGATACGTCACCGAAAAGTATATCTGCAACCGCATTTCCTCCTTGTTCTCCTGGATACCACATAAGCACAATGGCATCTACATAGGGTTCTATATCTTCCAATGAGACTGGACTTCCTGTACCGATGACTAAAATTAAAGGACCAATTTTGTTGTCACTAATTTCCTTTATATAATCAATTTGACTTTGTGGTAATTTTAAATCTTTTCTATCGCCTTTATTTTTTGATGCAATGGCATCAACTTCCTCACCTTCAATTTCGTTGGAAATACCGGCAACTAGAATAGTCGCATGTGTTGTTTTTGCTACTTGAGGTGCCCAATTTAATGGATTTAAGTTTTTCTGAAATGGTAATACTCCTAAACGATATTCTATTGAAGTACCTAAAGATACTTTGTCGGTAACGCCCTCCAATACGGTAACCATATTTGGAGAAGTACCGTAATAATTAGCAATTAAGATATCGGTTGAAGCTGCAAAAGACCCTGTAACATATAGCGATTTTATATTTTTATCTAAAGGCAATACGTTATTTTCGTTTTTTAACAATACAATGGATTGCTGCCCAACTTTTCTAGCAATATTTTTGTTTTTATCTGAGTTTATTACAGAAGTTCCTAATTGTGTATATGGATTACTTTTATCCGAATCGAAAAAACCAAGTTTAAACCGTATTAAAAACAGTTTTTTTAAGCGTTGGTTTATTAATTTTTCAGAAATGAGCCCTTGCTCAACAGCAGATTGAAGTTTGCCATAAACCCACCCACAGTTTAAATTTACTCCTGCTATTAAAGCCAAAGCTGCCGCTTCTTCTACAGTTTTAGTTTTTTTATGGCCTTTTAAAATATCGCCTAAAGCTCCACAATCGGAAACAATGTAACCATCAAAATCCCATTCTTTTTTTAAAATATCATCCAATAGAAAAGAACTACCGGTTACAGGTTCACCATAAACAGCATTATATGCACCCATAATTCCTTGTACATTACCTTCCATTACCAAAGCTTTAAAAGCAGGAAGGTAGGTTTCGTGCAAATCTAATTTTGAGGGCTTTGCATTGAAACTATGGCGTAAAGCTTCAGGCCCAGAATGTACTGCAAAATGTTTAGCACAGGCTGTTGATTTAAAATATTTGGGGTGGTTACCTTGTAAACCTTCCACAAAAGCAATTCCTATTTGTGAGGTTAAGTAGGGGTCTTCACCATAAGTTTCTTGACCGCGCCCCCAGCGGGCATCTCTAAAAATATTAATATGAGGTGACCAAAATGTTAGTCCAGCATAGATACCTCGATTTCCTATGGATTTAGATACTTCGAATTTGGCTCTACCTTCATCTGAAATGGCATTGGCAACCTCCTTAATTAAAGGTGGGTTGAATGTTGCACCCATAGCAATGCCTTGTGGGAAAATAGTAGCTTTTCCATTTCTAGCAATACCATGTAAAGCTTCGTTCCACCAATTATACTCTGGAATACCCAAACGTTCAATTGCTGGAGCATTAGATAAAAATTGGCTGCACTTTTCTTCCAAAGTCATAGCATTTATCAATAGATCTACTCTCTCTTCAAAAGATATAGATTCATCGTACCAAAGATGTTGATTATTTTGCGCACTGAGGCATATAAATCCTAAAAGTAAAAATGTAATAAGTAATATATACTTCATTTGTGTTAAATTTATTTTAATTTCAGATTCTCAATATTTGAATATATATTTCCACGAACCGCTTTGAATTCAGAAATCAGTGCTTTTAATTTCTCAGGGTTTGATTCTGCTATATTATTTTTTTGACTTTTATCTTTTTTTAGATTATATAATTGATATTTTGATGAAATTCCCGTTTCGATTTGTACATTTTCAATTATTGAATTACCCTTGTAAGGGGGAATCATTAACCAATCTCCATTTCGATAAGCTGTTTTTGTATTTGCTTCAATAATTAATTTTTGTCTTGCATTATCACTTTTACCTAATAAGGCTTGAAGTATATCTTCACTATCACCAGAGTCCACATTTGCTCCTATAAGCGTGGCTAATGATGCCATAAAGTCTATTTGACAAACCAATGCATCTGAAACTTTTGGTATTATAGAACCTTTCCAATAGGTTATAAAAGGTACTTTGGTTCCAGCTTCAAATAAGCTGTATTTCCCGCCACGAAGACCTCCTTTTGCATCATGACTCCCATTTTTTTTAACAGCGTCGTCATAATATCCATCATTTAAAACTGGGCCATTATCGCTAGAGAATAAGACTAATGTGTTTTTTAGTACACCTTCATCTTTTAAAGTTTTCATAAACTCACCGATAACCCAATCTGCCTCCAAGATAACATCTCCTCTTGGTCCCATACCAGATTTTCCAGCAAATCGAGGATGCGGCGTTCTAGGTACATGAGGCTGTTGCAATGCATAGTATAAAAAAAAAGGATTGCTCCTATGTGCTTTCACATAAGTTTGTGCTTTTTCTAAAAAATGGTCAGCCATTTCTTCATCTTTCCATTTTGCGGATGAACCACCTTTCATGTAACCAATTCTAGGAATACCATTTATAATGCTGCTATTGTGACCGTGATGCCATTTCATTGTTGTTAATTCTGGATTATCCAACCCTGTTGGCTGGCCTTCAAAATTCTCTTTATAATTAATCTCTATAGGGTCTATAGAATCCAGGCCTACAACATAACCATTTTCAATATAAACAGTAGGTACACGATCTTGCGTAGCAGCCATGATATATGAAGATTCAAAACCAACTTCATTTGGCCCTGGCGATATATGTTCATTCCAATTTACTGTTCCATTTCCAAGACCTAAATGCCATTTACCAACAATACCCGTATTATAACCTTTGGACCTGAATAGTTTTGCTAATGTGTTTTGCTTTGTGGAAATTAATAGAGGAGCGGTTCCAGGTAAAATTTTAGCATCTTTATTACGCCAAGGATATATACCTGTTAAAATAGCATATCGACTTGGCGTACAGGTTGCTGAGGTTGCATAACCATTTGTAAAACGAACACCGCCATTTGCTAATGCATCTATATTTGGTGTTTGTAATGCTGTCGCTCCATAACAGCTAAGATCACCATATCCTAAATCATCCATATAGATGATAACTACATTTGGTTTTTTAGCAAGTTGACCTTTAATTATTCTTGATTGTTTATGCTCTTTTTTACAATTAAGAAAACACAATAACCCTAACATAACAAAAATTATGGGGTTAGGGAGTTTAAATTTTAAAGGTTGAATTGTCATCTATATCCTTAAGCTTTATGCTTGATGTAAAAGGTTTTCTTCTCCAGATATTGCTCGAATCCGTATTTACCATCCTCACCACCAGAACCCGATAGCTTG
>ENA-ORXR01000185-ORXR01000185.1-marine-metagenome-genome-assembly--contig:-NODE-185-length-96838-cov-12.064034_pt1 | contig 96838 bp, 84 predicted proteins | sample MGYA00237866_ERZ511479 | MGnify/ENA metagenome assembly ERZ511479
ATAAAGAAGGAACCGTACCACTGAGTACGGGTGGGCAGTAAGGCCCGCACGGCGAGTGCAAGTAAGCTTTGCATCTAAAGAAAATGTGTTTATGCTTTATTTCTGAATACCCCTAATTTCTACCCTATAGATTATCAATCATTTAGAGTCTTTAATCTAAAGCATCAGGTTTTTCAGAACATCCTTAGATACTATCACTCGCATCAGAAAATAAATCATGACAACCAATGTTTACTGTAACCCCGTTTTTCTTTGAGAATTAATTATCACAGTGTAACAGTTCCATACATATTATCACAGCAGCATAATTAACAATCTCTAAGCGATTAACAATCATTTAGAGTTTTCAATTTCAAGCATCAGGTTCTTCTGAACATGCCTAAAAATCCATAAAAAAAATCTCTGTATGGAGGGAATATACCTAATAGGAGGCTTAAGAATAAATGCTTAGAATGTCTCGACTAGTGTGCCTATAGGCTCACCTTTGACGATCAGCAGCATATTGTTGATATCATCCGTCACATCGAACACAACGATAGGCAGATCGTTCTCCTGGCAGATGGTAAAAGCAGTCATGTCCATGACGGCGAGACCCATGCTGATGACTTTGGCAAATGATATGCGAGAGTATTTTTCCGCATTTGGATACTTTTCGGGGTCGGCAGAGTAAATGCCATCTACCCGCGTGCCTTTTAGAATGACATCAGCGTTGACCTCATTAGCCCTTAGGGCTGCCGCAGAATCAGTGGTGAAGTATGGACTTCCAGTCCCCGCTGAAAAAATCACTACCCTGCCTTTCTCTAAGTGGCGGATGGATCTTCTTCTGATGTATGGTTCGGCTACTTGCTTGATGTCGATGGCTGACACGAGTCTAGTATACACTCCTGCTCCCTCTAAAGTACTTTGCAGTGCCATACCGTTAATACATGTAGCCAGCATACCCATGTAGTCCCCTTGCACGCGCTCTATCCCACACGAATCTGCTTGTAGCCCTCTAAAAATATTACCTCCACCAATGACTATTGCGACCTCAACACCGAGATCTACAATTTCTTTAATTTGCTTGGCGTAGTGAGATAGCATATCGGGATCAATACCAAATTCTTTTTTTCCCATGAGGGATTCTCCGCTAAGTTTCAGAAGGATACGCTTATACTTAAGAGCCATAACTTCGATAATTATTTATGGGCGACTATTTACTTTGACTTGCAGATACAATGTATAAAAATGAATTAGACATCTTCAGCACCAAGCAAAAAAAAAGCGATTAAAATTAATTAATCGCTTTTCTAAATTTAATGACTATCCGAGTCTTATATGTTTAAAATCTAACACCGTCAGATCGGAATCTAAGCTTTTCAAATACTCTTGAACGGATTGCTTACCCTCTTTGACATATGTCTGATTGAGTAAGGTATTCTCCTTGAAGAACTTATTGAGCTTACCCATCGCTATCTTCTCAATGATCGCCTCCGGCTTACCCTCTTGTCTTGCGATATCTTTCCCTATTTCTATCTCCTTAGCTATGGTATCAGCATCTACTCCATCTTTATCTACGGCTACGGGATGCATCGCAGCTACTTGCATAGCGACATTTCTGCCAGCCTCACCAAATGTATCACCCTGCTTATTAAGTGATAGGATGACACCTGCTTTATGACCCATGTGGATATATGGCTGTATCTGGCCTTCTGATGTCAACGATCCATACTGATTAATTTCCAACTTTTCTCCGATCACACCCGTTTGCTCTTCTATTTTCTGAGCTATAGTCAGGCCTCCCTCGCATGGCAGTGCTAAGAGTGAATCTAAGTCAGCGGGCATCTTATCTAATGCAATTTGGGCAAAGCTCGTCGCTAAACTAATGAAGCTTTCACCTTTGGCGACGAAGTCTGTTTCACACCCTAACTTTAAGACAACTCCTTGTTTGTGGTCATCTGAAGTAAGAGCTACAACGACACCCTCCTTAGCTTCTCGATCAGCTCTCTTAGCTGACATCTTTTGGCCTTTTTTTCTCAAGATTTCAATGGCGCCTTCGAAGTCCCCTGAAGATTCTGTCAGGGCTTTCTTGCAATCCATCATTCCTGCACCAGTCATTTCACGCAATTTTTTTACGTCTTGTGCTGATATAGTACTCATATTAATTAGGATTTTAATATTTTAAAATTTGTTTGATTATGGCTACTTGGCAGCGACTGCGCTCGTTTCTTCTTTCATTTTGCTTCTCTCTTCTAATCCTTCTTTAATAGCATCCGTAACGAAAGCTGTGATGATCTTAATCGATTTAGATGCATCATCATTAGCAGGAATAGGAAAGTCCACTTCTCTTGGATCAGAGTTAGTATCCACCATAGCGAATGTCTTCACATTTAGTTTGTGAGCCTCTTTTATAGCAATGTGTTCGTGAAGTGTATCCACGATAAACATAGCAGCTGGGAGTCTATTGAGCTTAGAGATTCCACCTAATACTTTTTCGAGTTTAGCTTTCTCTCTGGTCAGCGTCAGTCTCTCTTTCTTGGTAAGAGAGGTTATATTACCATCTCCGAGCATTTTCTCGATGTTCTGCATCTTCTTCACTGATCTACGGATCGTGGCGAAGTTAGTCATCATACCCCCCAGCCATCTGTCTGTGACGTATGGCATATTGACGCTTTGCGCTGCCTCAGTGACAATATCTCTGGCTTGCTTTTTCGTAGCGACAAACATGATTTTTCTACCTGACTTAGCTATCTGCTTGAGTGCCGCAGCGGCAGTATCCATACAATCCAGAGTCCTATTAAGATCTATGATATGTATCCCTTTTCTTTCCATGAAGATGTATGGTTTCATCTTTGGATTCCACTTCTTACGCATGTGTCCGAAGTGTACACCTGCATCAAGTAATTCTTTATATTCTGGCTTATTCATAATTTCAGTTTTATAAAAATGATGATTGGATGAAATAGATTAACGCTTAGAGAACTGGAAGCTCTTTCTCGCCTTAGGTCGTCCGTACTTCTTACGCTCTACGACTCTGGCGTCTCTAGTTAAATATTTCTTCTCTTTCAGAGGTTTTCTGAAATCCTCATTGATCTGGCACAAGGCTCTGGATATACCCATTCTGATCGCCTCTGCTTGGCCTTTGAACCCGCCTCCTTTTACATTGACGGTCACGTCATATTGTGTATCCACTTCTACAGTCTTAAGTGGGTCTGCTACAGCTATCTGCATGTTAGCCATTGGAAAGTACTCTTTCAATAGCTTGCCATTGACTGTGATGACACCTGAACCAGACTTTAGGTATACTCTGGCTACAGATGCTTTTCTTCTTCCGATTGAATTAATCTTTTCCATACTTAGGACTTTATTTTTAGCGCTTCTGGTTTCTGTGCTCCATGAGGGTGCTCAGCACCAGCATACACGAATAATTTTTTGAACATAGCTCTTCCAAGTCTATTTTTTGGTAGCATACCTCTGACGGCATTCTCCACGACGAAGAATGGCTTTTTAGCCATGGCTTCACTGGCTGTTCTTCGTTTTTGTCCTCCTGGATAGCCTGAGTATCTGAGGTATTCTTTTTGATCCCACTTACTACCAGTGAATCTGACTTTGTCAGCATTGACGACGATGACATAGTCACCTGTGTCTACATGCGGAGTATATTGTGCTTTGTGCTTACCTCTCAAGATGGTCGCTATGGTTGTACACATCCTACCGACAATTTCTCCTTCGGCGTCTATGACGTGCCACTTGCGATCTACTTCGTGTTTTTTTGCACTTTTTGTTTTATAACTTAATGTGTCCACGATTTATATGTTTTAGTGTAATAATTCCCATTTTTCTAAGGGACTGCAAATGTAGAGTTCTTTTGCGGTAGTATCAAAGATTTTAACGCGATTTATTTTAGTGTCAAATTCATAAGTCACTGATAATCAGTATAAATATCGCACAAATATTTTAAAGCTTAGCTTCTATGAGTGCACGACAGTCCATATCCTATTGGCTTTCCATAACTGCTGTCAGTGGCATAAAAGATGAGCATCAGTTATCAAACCGGAGAATATATTCGACAGCATGGGATTGTTTCTGAATTATTAGTAAGAACAGCGCGCAGCTCCTCATATCAATATCGTGATAAGTGTGAATACCTCGATTTAGTGATCACCGCTTCAGGTTCCGCTTTCTCAACCCAAGGCATAGTACAATATGTAAGAAGATGAACAGGAAAGTCCAGTATTTGCCGAGCATTTAAATCTTAAAATATGAGGCACTATTTGTAATCAAGGCTTGATCGCTTTGAGTTTAAGATTTAGATCTCAGTCTAATCCTCCTCAATGACATGCTGTACTCTTCCCACCTCTCCTGTATCTAATTTTACTTTGATACCATGAGGATGAAATGCTGAATTGGTCAATATGCGTTTGACAAGCCCTTCCGTTACGTTACCGTTAGATTGATTTTGTTTTTCTACGATTTCCACTAGGTCGCCTATAGCGATATCAGTTCTATATGTCCCTTTTTTCAATTTTTCCCTTTATTTGTGATAACAAATTCATCAGCATCTTGAGCGAAAGGATAGGTGCTTCTATGATTTTTGAGACGTGACTTATGCAGGCTCCCCAATATGACCTGCGCTTTAGTTGATAGAGCCGTCACAGCGATGCCATCTGGATCAATTATAGCTGAGTCTCCGCTGTAGGTCAGCCCATTGTCATCCGTGCCTACTCGATTGCATGCTATAACGTAAGAAAGATTTTCTATAGCTCTAGCGTGAAGCAATGTCTTCCAATGTGATGACCTCTTAGAAGGCCAGTTCGCTACGAAAAGTAAACAGTCATAATCGTCCTGATTTCTCATGAATACTGGAAATCTTAAATCATAGCAGATATTTAAGATAATCCGCCAGCCAAAGCATTCAGCTATAACTCGATCAGTACCTGCTGTGAAGGCCTTATCCTCTCCAGCGAAACTGAAAAGGTGTCGCTTATCATAGTGAATGTAAGTTCCATCAGGCCGCATCCAGATGAGCCGATTATAATACGCATGACCATGCTTGAAAATTATACTTCCTGTGATGTATGAACTGAGGGCGATTGCCTTATTCTTCATCCAAGTTAGCGTGGGTCCTTCTGCGTCCTCTGCGAGTGCAGCTGCATTCATGGAGAAGCCTGACGTGAACATCTCAGGTAAAATGATTAAGTCTACCTGACTTCCTATTCCATCTATCAGCTTTGTGAAGTGTTCTCTGTTTAACTCTGGATTTTCCCAGTGGAGCTCAGTCTGAATGATGGCTATATCTAATTGGTTCTTATCCATAGTCATGAGTTTACTTGATTAAGATATGCAATCAGGAGTAAGGCAATTAATAATTTAGAAAACTAAAAACGTCTGCCCCTGAGAAGGGCAGACGCATCAAAACAAAACGAAAAACCAACTTTTTCTTTGATATTTATATAACAGTCAGATCACTAAATTGTTAGCGATTAGATCGCATTTTGACAGGAATTGTTTCCTGCGAGCCATTTCGATCAACTTTTACGCGTACGGTATCCCCGACCTTCGTGAATTTTAATGATTCTTTCAGGTCGTCGTAGTCTTCAATCTCTTGACCATTGACGTTGACGATTACATCACCTGGCAGCATTCCCGCATATTGAGCGGAGCTTCCATTGATCACCTCCGTGATATATATGCCATAAGCCGCGTCTGAGCTGACTAACTCATTTTTTGCACGCATTTCATTGATATCTGTAACATACAGACCCAAGTTGGCTCGTTCTATATCGCCACCATTTTCAAGTATCTCATCTACGATCTTAGTGGCCAGATTCGCTGGTATTGCAAATGAATAACCTGTGTAAAATCCGGTTCTTGAAGCTATAGCAGTATTAATTCCGATTAAATTACCTTTTGCATCGACGAGTGCGCCACCGCTGTTACCTGGATTGACGACAGCATCAGTTTGAATGAATTCTTCGATGGACTTATCAGCTCTATCTACTTCTGATTTAATTACGTCTATGTCTCTACCTATGGCGCTGACGATGCCAGCTGTTACGGTTGAAGTGAGGTATCCGAGAGGGTTACCTACTGCTAAGACCCATTCTCCTACCTGCACCTCATCTGAATCTGCGAATTGCAGCGTAGGAAATCCTGATCCTTCTATTTTGATCAGTGCCAAGTCTGTACTTTTATCGGTGCCGATCTTGGTGGCCTTAAATTGACGGCCATCATTAAGCGTGACTTCTAAGTCGTCTGCAAATCCCACAACGTGATTATTAGTGACTATCAGGCCATCATTAGATATGATGACCCCTGATCCTGATCCTTCCTTGGGCATAGGCCCCATACCACCACCAAATAAGTCATCAAAATTGAAGTTCCAACCATTCTGAGGTGCTCGCTTTTGCCTTTTACTTCTGGCAGCGGCTATAGATTCAGATGACTTAATTTGAACTACTGCTTTAGTGGCAATGTCCGAAGCCAGTATAAAGTCTGGTGGCAGTGCAGAGTGAGATGATGTCTTTACGACAGGTGTAGCCTGCTCACTGATTGTGATGTGTGTATTAAGCTGATGCTTGATCAGTCCAAAGGAGACGAGACCTCCGATCATTCCAGCTAAGATGTAAGCCCATATTTGTTTCATTAGTTTTGATTTTAGAGTTCTTAAATTCTATAAAAAAACTAATGGAGGCAAATCTTTGTTACGAGCCCCTCTTGCTTTAACGCGACATTAACAGCGTTAGCAAAATGTATATATCTAAAGTTAGATCATGCGAATTTTCTATAGACTTTATCGATCTGCTCTGCAAGATCTTCGTCTTTTTTTGTGACAGTATTACCCGCATCGTGTGTGCTAAGTTCTACCTCTACCTTGTTATAGACATTTGACCAGTTAGGATGGTGATCCATACTTTCGGCGTGAAAAGCTACCTCAGTCATAAAGGCAAATGCACCTTTGAAATCTTCAAATTCAAAGGATTTTTTTAGAGAGTTATCTTCGTTTTTCCACATTGTCAAATTATTTAAAGCTCCAGTCAAATTTATTGATATTAGTAAGGCAAGCCTTAAGCAGATCTATGCTGGCCTGAATGTCTCGCTTGTGACACATTTCAATTGATTGATGCAAGTATCTGCAAGGTATAGAGATAGCGCCAGCTATGGATCCACCATTGGCATCTCGCTGCAATGCCGCGGTATCTGTTCCACCCGCCGGAAGTACTTCCAACTGATAGGGGATTTTTTTCTTTTTAGCCTGCTCTTTCATGAAGTTTACCATGCGATAGTCACAGATCGTACGTCCATCCAATACTTTAATAGCCGCCCCATTTCCAAGCTTCGTGATGTAATTCTGTGGAGAGGTGTCTGGCACATCACAGGCGAGTGTCACATCTAGCGCTATGGCAAAGTCAGGATTAATACCTGAGGCAGCAGCAGAGGCGCCTCTCAGGCCCACTTCTTCTTGCACGGTGAACACTGCGTAGACATCCATCGGCAATTTCTTTTTGGAAAGCTTCTTCATGGCTTCCATCTGTATGAAGACGGCCACTCTATTATCTAATGATTTAGAATTGACACATTCACCCATGGTGATCAGTTCACGCTCTCTGGTTACGGGGTCACCTATTGAGACGATCCGCTCTACCTCCTTTTTGGTCAGGCCTGTGTCTATAAAATAGTCTGTGACTTCTGGCATCTTTTTGCGCTCTTCTGGCTTCATGATGTGTATGGGTTTAGAGCCCATAACGCCCATGATATCCTCAGAGCCGTGCACGATGACCCGCTGTGCCGTCAGTGTCTTCGGGTCAAACCCTCCTAATGGCTGGATTCTCAAAAATCCGTCATCGTCTATATAAGTGACAACAAAGCTGATCTCATCCATATGTGAGGCTAACATAATAGACTCATCAGAGTTACCTCTCTGGATCGCAATGACATTTCCCATGGCATCCAATTCGATCTCATCTACGTAATCTTCCAGCTCTTCTATGATTAATTCTCTTACAAGCTGTTCAAAACCTGGAGCACCAGGCACTTGGCATACCCTTGCTAGTAATTCTGTGTTCAACATTTTAAATTGGTTAGATTTATAGTGCTCAAATTAAGCATAAATATGTAAATCAAGATAGTCAGCACATAGGGATGGCCCATAAGGCAGCGATGCTCGTAACTTTACATATAAATAAGCTTTATTAAGCCTGCAGCTAGTGGGGTAGCATCAAGTAACTTCAGTGCAGTGATGAGACTCATACGATCAAAATGGCCGACATGATTTAAATGATGGCATGATAAGAATTGTGAATGCCAGAGAAGTGTCAATCCATCTAAGCATTCTATCGGGCCACATGTAGAGATTATAAATCACTACCTTTGATATGATAAAAAATCGTCATGTATCATGGGCTTATTGAGGCAACTTGCGGGAGAGACAGTGATCTACGGTATCTCCCATATCCTGCCCAGAATACTGCACTATATCGTCTTCACTATTTATCTCACTTATAAGTTTGCCGATCCAATTAATTATGGAATTTACAACGATCTGTACGCGTATAGCTCCATTATTCTGATTGTCATCATCATGCGCATGGATACTGCTTACTTTAGATTTGGTAGTCGTGAAGCAGACAGGGATGCTGTATTTGCTTCGGGTATTTTACCCTTAGCGTCAGTGTGTGTGTTGTTTGGCCTTTTCGCATTCCTTTATAGACACGACATTGTCCGTATGTTAGGATATTCAGGCCAGCCTCACTACATATCCTGGTTCTCGCTTATCCTGATTTTCGATGCATTAATTGCTCTGCCGCTTGCAAGACTTCGATTAGAGAATAAGCCTTACAAATTTCTCTTCTACCGACTATTAAATGTTGGCTTGACCATTTTGTTTGTTATGTTCTTCTTGGAAATTGCTCCTTACTTAGTAGATAGAGGTTATAGTAACTTTGAGCGATGGAGCTCATTTGACCGTAAAATCGATTATGTATTCTTATCTAATCTTTTAGCTAGTGGTATTATTTTCGTACTCATGCTGCCCGAAATATTCCGGGAGCGATTTAAGTTCGATATAATATTGTGGAGGCGTATGATGATGTATTCGCTACCTCTTATTTTAGTCGGCATAGCTGGTAGCTTTAACCAATCTTTTGCCGTGCCGCTGCAGAAATATTTTCTCGGCGGAGACATCCAAGATAATCTAAGCAATAGTGGCGTCTATGCCGCCACAGCTAAGATGGCTTTGCTGTTAAATCTTTTTACCGTCGCATTTAACTATGCAGCTGAGCCTTTCTTTTTTAGGCAATATAGTAATCAGCATAATAAGCAGATATATGGAATCGTGGCGCTAGCTTTCACGATTGTCTCCTGTACCGTCCTGCTATCTATATATCTATACGCGGATCTCTTTCAGATCATCTTGGGGCCGAGCTATCGAGAGGCACTTCACTTACTTCCAGTCTTGCTCTTTGCCTATTTATTTTTAGGATTGTATTACAATGTATCCATCTGGTATAAGCTTGTGGATAAAACACATATCGGTGCCATCATTTCAGTTGTAGGAGCACTTATCACATTAGTCATCAGCATTAGCTTGCTGCCTCGGATTGGTTATGCAGCATCTGCTTGGGCATCATTAGCTTGCTATGTGTCCATGGTAGTAGTGGGCTATCTGACGGGTAGACGCTATTACCCTATAGAGTATCCACTAGTCAAGATCTGTCGATTAATATTAATAACCGTTTTAGGTATCGGAGTTGCTTATCTAATGGCAACTGTGATTGAGTCTTTGATCGTTCGTCTAGCGATCAATACACTGATTTTGTTAGTTTTCTTACTGACTACTTTCCTGTCTGAGAGAGCTTTACTCTACGAATTAGTGTCAGGTAATAAAACACAATAGAGATATGTATGGTAGTTATAAGAGGAGAGATAGGTATGCTCAGTCATAGAAGGAAGTCCTAAATAAATCCCACAGCCACACTCGATTGAGTAAGACAAAAAAGAGTACGAAAAGGCCTGCTATGATTAAGATCATTTTGATTCGTTTAAGAATAATTTCACCTTTTTCTCTTCTGCTTTTATATCTGTGTCTGCTTGTGTATGACATGGTGCAAAGTTAAGTGTTAGAATTACGCTCCCAATAGTTTTGGTCCTCTATTTCCTCTAATAATTGTAAGTAATTAAAATAGCGAAGTTCGCTGATTTCGTAGGCTTCGATGGCGTCCTTCACAGCGCACTTTGGTTCATCTCTATGTAGGCAATCTGCAAATTTACACTGCTCAGAGGCCTGAAAAAATTCTCTGAAATTATGGGCGACATCCATTGGCTCCAAATGATTGAACGATAAGGTCTTAATACCTGGAGTATCTATGATGAAGCTATCTTTATTCATAAAGAGCATCTCTGCAAAGGTGGTGGTATGTTGGCCTTTACCTGTGTAGTCTGATAGCTCCGTAGTTCGAAGATCTGTTGTGCCCAGGATGGAGTTCACGAAAGTCGATTTGCCTACCCCAGACTGACCACTGATCAGCGTAATCTTGCCCTCTAATCTCTTCTTGATGGCTTCTAATGACTCTAGATCTAATGAGCTCACGAGGTGTACATGATAGCCTATCTCCTCATATATTTCTTTGAGGTAAGCGTAAAGTTCTCTGTCTTTATCATTCAGTAGGTCGGACTTGTTAAAGATAATGTCGACTGGGATATTGAAGGGCTCCGTCATCAATAGAAAGCGATCTATAAATCCCTGCTTGAGTTTAGGACTCTTTATGGTGATAATCAGAAAGGCTTGATCCACATTACTGGCAAGAAGATGGAGTTGATGCTTTTTTCTGGGTGACTGCCTCACGACATAGTTCCTTCTGTCGAGTATCTCCTTAATGATGCCGCCCTCACTTTCTTTCTCGACGACCACTTTGTCGCCGACGGCCACGGGATTCGTCAGCTTTAGCCCATTTAGCCTAAACTTACCGATGATTCGGCATTGTAGAATTTCCTCTTCGCCTTCATCCAGCAGGACGCTATACCAGCTTCCGGTAGATTTTATAACCGTTCCGATCAATGGGTTGACATTTTAGATGAGGAGGCAGACTGTATGGCAGCGACCATCTCCCCTATTAGGCTGGGATTTTTCTCGATTGCGTCTCCTACTACGATAAGATCAGCTCCTGCCAGTGCATTTTCCCTGACTTTCCCAGGGGTGTTAATGCCTCCACCGACGATCAGTGGAATGCTGATGCCGTCTGCGACCGTCTTAATCAAGTCAGTAGACACCGGATTCTGGGCTCCACTTCCAGCTTCTAAATAGATCATCTTCAGGCCTAAGAGCTCTCCAGCTATGGCTGTACAGAGTGCGATATCATTTTTGTCAGCGGGTATAGGGTTGGTGTTACTCATGTAGCTCGCAGCCGTAGCTGCACCTCCATCGATTAGCATATAGCCAGTAGAGATGATCTCCAGAGGGCTCTTCTTAAGAAAGGGGGCGGTGATCACGTGTTTACCGATCAGAAGTTCCGCATTCCTTCCTGAGATCAGAGATAAAAACAGTATACCATCAGCCTTATAGCTCAGCTGAAACGAATTGCCTGGAAACAGGATCAACGGGATGTCACATTTGTCCTTGAATGAAGTCAGGACGGTCTCAAGCATATTATTCACGATAAGGCTACCGCCGATCAGAAGATAGTCCACCTGATGCTTCATAGATTCTTCTAAGACCCGATCAAACTTTTCGAGGCGCATCTTATCTGGATCCACGAGGACCGCAAATTTCTTTAGCCCTTGGCGCTTGGCGTTGATTAAATCAGAGTATATCTCCATCCACTACAAATATAGTCAGAAATCAAATGTGGATCGTGGTAGATACGAATTGAATCTGATAAGCATTATTAACATGAAATTGCTCACTCTGGTTACAGAAATTAATGTAACCACTAAACCTGTCGGCCAGAGTGAGTGGTGTTAAAGTAGTAGGATAAGCCATAGCAGATCTTGTCATAACAGACGAAATGGCATATAGGTAGTACTATAGACTAATACAGCAGAGTATTTCGTAAAATAAAATTCGAGACATTTGAAATTCAAGTGAAAATGCTAACTGATTTATAAGAGAGTATAATATAAATTTAGTTACTGCTTATAGCGATCATAATTTTGGATGGCATCTTAAGGATGGTAATAATATTAGTTGTCTGCATATTTGATATCAGTCTCATGATTAGCAGTAGGAGTGGCATTTTCATAACTACCGATTTCTTAGTTACCAAATTCTCCTCCAAGTCTAATGTAAAAATAGTTGATTTCATTAGGGTATGATAACGTAGTGGGAAGTAACAATGAATTATACTATAGAGCATAAAAAAAGGGAATATCGGTGCTCTTTAGCTGATGATTCCCTTTAGTCACATGAAAAAATATCTACGTCTTTGCGGCTTGCTGCCAAGCTGCTTTATGTTTTGACCGTACAACGGTATTTTTAAATTAATCTATACGAACATTTCCGTACTTGTTGATACAAAGATGTGAAACATCATCAGGGTAGTCCACATTTAAATTTTCCAATTATAGTGCTATTTTACCTTAATATACGAATTAATGTATCTAAATTGTTAATATTATATAAATTGAGCCCTATTATGATTCAGACAAACACAAATCTTCAGAGCCCAGCCTTAAAAAAGATCGTTCCTTCGACGGGAAATTCGTTTTCTGTAAAGCGATTTATACAGTCGACTAATAGCTCGCCTTACTGGCATTTTCATCCAGAAATAGAGCTGGTCTATATAGACCATGGTAATGGCAAAAGGCACATCGGCAATCATATTTCCTATTACTCAGACGGCGATCTTCTATTGATTGGCTCCAATGTCCCACACTACGGATTCGCAGGTCGATTGTCAGGTAATGAATCTGAAATAGTAGTGCATTTCTTACCTGAGTTTTTAGGTAAAAATTTTTTAGAGACAGTAGAATTTAATCAAGTAAGTATCCTACTGCAAAAGTCGAAGCAGGGTCTGTCATTTTCAGGTGAAACCAAGCGAATCGTAGGAGAGCTACTTAGTGATTTAATGTCTCTCAGTGGATTAGATCGCCTCCTTCACCTATTGAGAATCCTTAATATCTTGGCAAGCTCAGCTGATAGTGAAGCTCTTAATGTTTCGGGTGTCTATCTGGAAGTCTATAATAACGAGCACGATAGGATTAATGTGATCTATAATTATGTCTCGGATCACTTCACCGAGACCATCGAGTTATCCGAGATAGCAGGTCTGGTAGCGATGACCGTACCCGCATTCTGCCGCTATTTTAAGAAGGTCACCAGCAAGACTTTTACACAGTATGTGAATGAATATAGGATTGTCCATGCACAGAAGCTTTTAAGCGAAAACAATCTATCTATAACAGATGTCTGTATGTCATCAGGGTTTAACAACATTTCGCATTTCAATAAGCAGTTTCGTTCACACACGAATCAGAGTCCGAGGGAATATCGAAAGGAGCTGACGACTCTGATACAATAGCGTATTACCGACCTTTTAACGAATGCAAGTATGTTATCTAGCCACAGTACAGATCTCTGCTGATGCTGTTTAAAATCTATGGTAAAAAGATATAAATTTACACCCTATACTTTGCTGCAGTGTAGATAGCTATCTATCTCAATTTCATCAATATGATTTCGATGATGATAAAGAGTTTTATTCCCTTATAGACAACGTAACAACTTTCAATGATCAGTAATCATGTTTTGCTCAAGGTTCAGGAGGTAAAATCATTATTAGAGGCATTGTTATCTCATAAACTTCTTGTTTGAAAATGAGCTTATAGAACTTAGGAGATTCGTTGATATGCTCTTGGATTATGCAGATAATTTGGTCGAACGTGAAGAATCGTTTACTATGGCTGAATGGGTAGACTCGTTAGAAACTCTCCTTGAGTTCAATAGATATGAAGCACTTCAGACTACTGAAAGTGTCGCTAAGTAACTTGTCGACAAATCTGCAAAGCGTGTAATTCAAAAATTCAGAAAAGTGCAAGACATATCATTTGAATCAGATTTTGATATAATTGCCAAAGAAGTTATATCTACTGACAGTATTCCTGAAAAGTCTGAAATATGTCATCAGAGCTTTCATCATCTGATAAGTCTCTTACAAAAGCATTAGAGTGTAATCCAGAGAAAAAAGAGGGCAAATAACTCTCTTTTTTATTTTATTAAGTGTGGACAAGTATATAGTTAACAAATTTATTGAGTGTAGTGCGTCTTAGTGGGCTTGAAAGCCGCTCATATAAAACTAATATCTATATTTGCGACCGATTTATTAACTGGATCAATCCAACAGATGCCTCGGGACCACTCAATTAAATCCGTTCTTATCATAGGGAGCGGACCTATCATTATAGGACAAGCATGTGAATTTGATTACTCAGGATCACAAGCCTCACGATCATTACGAGAAGAAGGAATAGAGGTCAGCCTCATTAATTCTAATCCAGCCACGATCATGACTGATCCAGTGACTGCTGATCATATATACCTCAAACCTCTAACTGTGGATAGTATCATAGAGATAGTAGAGGAAAGGCAGATTGATGCGGTGCTCGCTACTATGGGTGGTCAGACAGCGCTTAATCTTGCTATAGAGGCAGGAAAGAGAGGTGTATGGGACAAGTATAATATCAAGCTAATCGGAGTCGATCTGAATGCTATAGAGCTGACTGAGAATAGAGAAGCGTTTAGAAAATTTACTTTGGACTTAGGATTAGGTGCTGCGCCGTCCATTATTGCCAATTCATTTCTAGAAGGCAAAGAAGCAGCTCAAACGATTGGATTTCCTCTCGTCATCAGGCCCTCCTACACTTTAGGCGGTACTGGTGGAGGATTCTGTATGGAGCCTAAAGATTTTGATGAAGCGCTGAAGCGTGGACTGGATGCATCGCCGACACATGAAGTTCTGATAGACAAGGCTGTGTTAGGCTGGAAAGAATATGAACTCGAGCTGCTAAGAGATTCTAATGACAATGTGGTCATCATCTGTACCGTAGAAAATATGGATCCGATGGGTATACATACAGGTGACTCCATAACGGTAGCTCCAGCTATGACCCTTTCAGATACTGCCTTTCAAGAGATGCGTGATCAAGCGATCTTAATGATGAGATCCTTAGGTAATTTTGCTGGAGGCTGTAATGTACAGTTTGCTATTAATCCTGAGACGGAAGAATTGATCGTCATTGAAATCAATCCACGGGTCTCCAGATCATCGGCTTTAGCTAGCAAAGCCACTGGATACCCAATAGCTAAGATTGCTGCGAAGCTTGCCATAGGCTATAACTTGGATGAATTAAAGAATCAAATCACCAAGACGACGTCAGCCTTCTTTGAGCCTTCTCTCGACTATGTGATCGTCAAAATGCCTAGATGGAATTTTGAAAAATTTCAGGGTTCCGAGAATAGTCTAGGACTACAAATGAAATCAGTGGGAGAAGTGATGGCGATAGGCCGCACCTTTTTAGAGGCTCTTCAGAAAGCCTGTCAGTCATTGGAGCAAAGTAGAGATGGTCTTGGCGCGGATAAGAAAGAATGGATCAGAACTCAAGATATACTGGAGCGTCTGGAGAAGGTCAGTGATGATAGAGTTTTCAGAATCAAAGATGCCTTGAGGCTGGGTGTGCCAGTGAAGACCGTGCACAAGCTCACGCGTATAGACCCCTGGTATATCCATCAAATCAAGAGATTGGTCGAATTTGAAAATCAGCTGATGCTCTTTAATGTGGCGGAAGATCTTCCAGAACCGTTCTTAAGGCAGCTTAAGCAAGTCGGCTACAGCGATGCGCAGATAGCCTGGCAGATGCGGATCAATGAAGATGAAGTGACATCTCATAGGAAAAAGTTAGGTGTCAGAAGGACGTATAAAATGGTGGATACCTGTGCGGCAGAATTTGAAGCACACACGCCTTATTTCTATTCTACTTTTGATCAAGAGAATGAGAGCATCGTCTCCGATAAAAAGAAGATCATCGTACTTGGATCGGGACCTAACCGAATTGGTCAAGGTATTGAATTTGATTATTGCTGTGTACATGGGCTCTTAGCGATTAAGGAGGCTGGATATGAGGCCATCATGATTAACTGTAATCCTGAGACAGTATCCACGGACTTTGATATGGCTGACAAGTTGTACTTTGAACCTGTCTATTGGGAGCACATCCAAGAGATCATAGAGCTGGAGAAGCCTGAAGGTGTAATTGTACAGTTGGGTGGACAGACAGCACTTAAGCTGGCAGAAAAGTTTCATAAAGAAGGTATACCCATTATCGGCACACAATTTCCCGATATGGATCTGGCAGAAGATCGTGGTTCCTTCTCCGATATGCTGAAGGAATTAGAGATACCTTATCCGGACTATGGAGTAGCTGTAGATATAGAGGCAGCTATAGAGATCGCTAATCGAGTGACATATCCCGTATTGGTCAGGCCTTCCTACGTGCTCGGTGGCCAGCGCATGAGAATCGTCATCAATGATGACGAACTCGAAAAACACGTGCTTAGCATATTTAAGCATATGCCAGATAATAAGGTGCTTATAGATCAATTTTTGGAGCGTGCTAAAGAGGCAGAGATAGATGCGATCTGTGACGGTGATGAAGTGCACATCATGGGCATTATGGAGCACGTCGAGCCGGCAGGCATCCACTCAGGAGACAGTTCTGCATTACTGCCTACGTATAGTTTGGAGCAATCATCAGTCGATAAGATGGTAGAGTACACAGAGAAGATAGCTCGCGCGCTAAAAATTAAAGGATTAATCAATATACAATTTGCCATAGCCGTAGATCGGGAAACTAAAGAAGAGACAGTATATGTCATAGAGGCCAACCCAAGAGCCTCCCGAACTACACCATTCATTGCTAAGGCCTATCAGGTGCCTTACCTCCGCATAGCCTCTATGGTGATGCTGGGAGAGAAGAAGCTAAAAGATTTTGAGATCACTAAGAAGCTGAAAGGCTACGCGATTAAAGTCCCAGTCTTCTCTTTTGACAAATTCCCTAATGTGGATAAGCGATTAGGCCCTGAGATGAAATCAACTGGTGAGGCTATTCACTTTATCGATGACTTGACAGATCCGTTTTTCAGAGAGTTGGACCGGAATCGATCAATGTTTTTATATCAGTAACCGTTAAGGCCTATAGCTGGTGTGATACTGATTTAGGATCAGTTTATGTTAAGAGCAAATTCTCAGGTGGGCTATATAAGACTAATTTTCTTTTGAGAAGGGGCCTGGTTGGTATTTTTTTATTTACCAACATACGATGCCGCCATCTGGTATAAAAGTACTATTTCATCAAACTGATTCAAAAATCCGCAACTCCTTTAAAAAGCTTCATTAGCTGTGAGATAAAAATTAAATGTGTCTCCATACGCTAAGTCAAATCTGAATCTAGTTTTCTCAGCCCGATCAAATTCATAGCGTATGCCAAGACCATAGCTCCACCTCGGACTGGCGTCATCCAGATATAACATCTCTGAGGGGACTATCGAGGAGCTGATAAAAGAGGCCCCACTTAATCGGCCGACGATAGGATATCGAAGCTCTGTCTGAAAGCTCCAGATATGTGGATTGATATATCGTCGGTCGCTGTAGCCGCGAGCGATAGTGGGTGTGCCGATGTAAGGTAGATCGAAGAAGGGCGCGCCTCCCGAAGCGGTGGCTGCATACAGTTGAGATGCTAAAATGAATTTATTTTGGATTGGTACATAGCCTCGGACATCCAAGGTGTATTTTTGGTATCCAAAGTCTGATAAAAGAAATTCGAGACTCCTCTGATAGATGAGTTCAGCAAATACACCTTTGGATGAGGAGATGATATTGTCCCGATTATCATATGTCAAACTGAGGAGCATGTTCAGTTTTTGCCCTCCTTTATATCCTATTGGTTCTAAAGTCTCTAAGAGTCCCTCACTATCAATCCTGGTGATGTCGAAATGATCATATTTAAATCCAATACCAGCATATACGTCTTTAATGTCTGACCTGGCATAGCTGAAATCGATCCTTGGAAAAAGCACATCGTAATTTTCCAGTTGGTCCTGTTCACTGCTATTTCCAATGCCATAGTAATTGTAGAAGTATTTATAAAATCCAACTTCACCTTGATATCGTTCTCGACCATTGTTTTTATAGAGTTCGTAAGGGATATAGAATAGAAACTGATTTTTCAGAGTATATGCAGCGCTATATATAAATTGAGAGGGTCGACTATCATATAACTCTCCATGGAAACGAAAGGTGGTAATGCCAGTCACCCCAAACGCAAGCCCAGTTTCAGGTAGAAAGAAGACGATTGGCAGAATGGTATTTTTGATGCCTGCGGTATCATTTTTGACCAAACTTGCTGTATCAGTAGTTTGCGCAGATAATAGGACAGTTGAACATAGCACTACAAAAATTAGGAGTATGTATTTCATAGAAGTATACGACACTGAATGGCTTAATTGTGTGCGTCAACGATAGTGTTATAAGCCGTACGCCTTTTTGGCCTTTTCGATTTGGCTGTCTTCTGTCGTGGTCTCAGGGTAAAATAAATAGCTCGGAGCGCTGATTGGATCAGCCAGATTAATTTTAATATTGATGATCTCTCCAAACGGAAATGAATTGCCAGCTATTTTCAATAATGGCTTTGCTAATTGCTCAAATATGGGTGCGCTTTTATTAAATATCTCTGCCTGGCCGGTAAGTTTGAAGCCTTTCTGCACTAAGACATCAATGAAGCTCACGCATACCCGTGGATTTGCTTTGATGTTCATAACACTTTGCGGAGATGCTATGTTAGCGATGATGACATTGTCTGTCTCATAATAGGTAAATGTATTTTTCGGAGAGACATTGGGCTGGCCATCTGCTGAGCATGTCGCAAGCCAGCAAAGGACACTTTTGTCTATGGCCTTTCTTATTTGTGGTGATAGCATATTAATTGCAGTCGTTTGATTTTCTGGTGTCAATGATATCTGCTATATACCACCGGCCGTCCTTCTTGATCATAGTAAAAGCATTTACTCCGCAATGAGATAATTGATCACCAATGTAAAAAGAATAGGGAGTCCAGGCTATACCTAAGGGTCCGTCGACTTTAATGTCATAACTGTGTATACGCTCATCCCAGATCTGGTCTTTCGGCTGACCCACAGCTGTAATAAATGTGCTTATTTCCGAGTTGTGCTCCTTTGTCGCACCATCTCTGTCGAGGGAGACTGACCTGAGCGTCGCCCCATCATAGAATAATGGCATCAACATAGTACTATCCGATGCTCTCATACCGTCAAATAGTGCCTGAATATTCTCTTGGATCATGACTTGATCAGTGGTCTGTGCCAAACAAAGACTTGATGATAAGGTCAAAATAGCACTGATTAATAATATAGGTGAGTATGCCCACATTCCGAGTTTATATTGATCGGCAGGGGAATAAAGATATTTAAGCATGACTTTTAGTCTATTAGTTAAACGCGTAACGCAGCTTTATTAAACTTGGATTAGTTTTCGAACATTTCGATGGCAAGTCCAGGAATCAACTTCACTGCGTTTTTATAATAAAGTTTCTTTAGGATATTGTCAGGCAGAGCCAGTCCATACATCTTCCAGAAAGCATGATATCTCTTATAATAAGGAAAATATTCATCGTCAGATTCTAGCACACGGAAATAAGTCGGGTATTCTTCAGGCTTATATGAGTCCTTTCCGAAGAGCACTCGGTCTTGATAGTTGGTGAAAAATTCCAGGGCCATCCGTGGTTGTCTACCCAGCTCTGCTATCACAGCACCTATCTCTACATACATATTTGGGATATCGTCCAGCAGTGTCCCCAGCTTAGCCAAATCATTCGGGTACCAGCCCATGTGAGCATTAATAAAGGTCGTGCCTGGATGCTTTCTAAATATATCGTGTTGCTCATTGATGATGGTCTGCCAAGAGGCAGGATTGTCATTTTCTCTTTTTCGATTAGGTCGCAGTTTCAGCTCCAGCCATCGCTCATTGAGGCTATCATGGGGTGCCCAAAACGATTTAGGGTCAGCGGAGTGTATAAGCACAGGAATACCCAATTCTCCACATTTAGCCCAGATGGGATCAATGCGAGGATCGTTGATGCTGATGCGCTTACCTTCGCTGTCTTCATTCGTCATGCCTTGACTTTTATAAATCTTGAGCCCCCTGGCGCCACCAGTTTTTACGTCATATTCTAATTGTTTCACTGTCTCCACACTCCAGTCAGGCTCGTTGATACTTCGCAATTCTATATTAGTAAAGTTGATAATGCGATCTTCATAGCCATATCTTTTAATATTGTCGCGCATCTGGATTAATCGCTCACCCCCTCTTCCACTAAGGTTGACGATCACCTTCATATTAAGCGAATCCATCTGACCGATGAGTTTGTCAAGGTCCATTTCGTTTAATCCCCAATGATGAGAGTGTACATCCACAAATGGAAACTTAGCGTGATTGATAGGATTCTCAGGTACTACTAATGTAGATGGAGGATCATAGGATTCCCAGTCGATGCTGATGTCAAGTGGCTCTCTACGCTGGCCGATAAGTGTAGCTATGATGAGTAGAAATAATAATGTGTATAGAGTTCGCATATTGTTTCAGAATTGCTATTTACGAATGTATGGATTTATTATTGAAGCTTTGTCTTGATTAGTTATCCGCTTAACTTAAACATATCTTAAGGTGCATACAGCTAGATAGATTAGCTCTCGTTCAGTCCCATAACTGACAGATAGTAAATTGATTATCAGATCTAACAATTATAGATTTCGGTATAGTCAGCTACTCCGTAGCAGTAGGACATCACTCCACAGCTCTCACATTCTCAAGTTCAATTCTCGAAAGCTCTTCAAGTTCTCCAGCTGCAAACTTAGCGTCTAATTGATCTACTGGAAAGTCTTTATTGTGGTATTTATAATTTACATAATCCTGGATGCGGATACCTCCTATCTCTCGAGGGTTATAGGCCTCGCGAAACCTAACACCACCCTGATTCACCTGATAAGAATATGCCATATAATCTAAAGTAAATTCTTTCTCCCTAATCCAGTAAACATAAATATCATCATGATCTTCTCCACCGCCATCTTCAGAAAAGGTCACTTCGATTTTATGATAGGGTATGTCTTTAATGCTAGTCATTCCTAAGTACTTTTTGCGCACGGCTTCATCATTTAGAAAATATGGGAGAAGCGCGAAGTAATTGACAGAGTTTATAGAGTTACGATAGCTATTAATCTTCTTTTGATCAAGTTCAGAGATTTTTCCGTCGATCGCTCTGCTGAAGGTTTCATTTGTCATGATATCCTTAATTCGTTCACCTGATTTATCACGAAAAGCGCGAGTATACTGAAAGTCCCCCTTATTGCGGCTCGAGGTGTAATGCTTATCACGGAAATCGAATTCCAGATGCAGCTTTTCATAGGATTTATTACCTCCATGAGTTTTTATTGATGCATCAATCACTTTCTGTGAGATGTCCATGATATCACCTCCTTGCTTAGCCATAACATATATGCCTGCAAAAAGCACGGCGATGATGAGAGTAGTATTGATTATATATTTCATTAAAAGGTTTTTGCAGGAAATTATACACAGTAGTCATGAGCAAGATCAGTTTTTTCTGAGAAGCTAATTTTGAAGAAAACGTCTCCGCTATAAAGCCTGTTTTCATTTATTATTAATTTGTTTCTATGATGAAATATTTATTTCGATTTGTTAAAAACTGAAATAAATTTTCCTTTAAAGTTGAGGACGTAAAGAGCGTCGTCTTTGGTAATGATGTCAGTTGGGCCATGGAATCCTTCATCCATAATATCAACTAAAGCACCTTCATGTGTATATGTGATGACGCGATTATTTTCAAAATCTACCGCGATGAGTTCAGCATCATTGACAAAGATGCCAGTCGTAGCGGTCATACTTTCAGCTTCTCCGATGGTCTTTAGATGCTCTCCCTTGCGGCTGAATGTTTTAACAAGATTATTATAAGCATCTGCAACGATGATTTGGTCTTTGTAGAACTGAACATCGGTCGGATAGTGGAGGCCTGCACCATCTTTGCCCTTTTGCCCAAAGGATTTATTTACCTTCCCTTCTTGATAAATAATTCGATGATTATAAAAATCAGCGACGACCAAATTGCCATTTTGAAAGTCTACTCCCGCAGGTCCATCTGGCACTTCCACTAAGCTAATAGTGTCAAAAGTTTCAGCTGCATTCAGCCTAAGTATATGATCTGAACCATAGTCTGCAACATATAATTGACCAAGACTGGATGAGATGTGCATGGGTCGATCTAAGTCTTCTATGCGCTTTATCATATCACCCTCTTGATTGATCAGCACGAGCTGATTGTTATCAGTATCTGAAATCCACATATCATCCCCATGAAATGCTACCCCATTAGGAGAGATCTCTCCTAAATCGATATCGTGGCTAAAATCCCAATATGCCTTACTTTGACATCCTGATAGTAGGCCAACGGACAAGATGATAAAACATATGTGTTGATTTATTTGCTTCATTTATGAATAATTTACGATGGTAGGCGACTAAGCTCTACGATCCAAGTCAGGGCGTTTATTTAAAGAGATCCAAACATGCTTATTTGGATGATCATTGAGAAAGGGCGCGACCAGCCATTCATCTGATCGCGCGGATTATTGGTTTAGTGTGCTTTAGATTTTAGATCAGCCCTATCATACATACAGCATGCTGGGAGATTATCATATGCAGCCATATCTGCCTTTACATCTTCTGTATCGTGTCCCGCTGCTGCGAGAGCTGCTTTAATATCGGAGACACTGGTCTGTTTGGTATCGAATGAAACTTTAAGAATTCTAGTTTTTTTATCCCATTTCGCTGATTCTACGCCAAGCACTTTTTGCGATGTCCGCTCTATCCTTGATTTACACATATCACATATTCCATAGACCGGGAATTCAGAGGTCATATCGGAGTCTACGTCTTGAGCCTTAAAGCTGCTCTCTAATAGTTCTCCATCAGCTCGCTCTATTTTAATAGTCATGGGCGTGTAGCCCGCATCACTAATGCGATTATCTATCTCTTCTAAGCTCATCCCATATTCAGATGGGACGGTAAATGAAAATAAACCCTCTTCTATGTCAATCTTGATTTTTTTAATGCCTTTAATTTTTTTGAATTTCTTCTCAAGCCCGTACGCACAGTATGGACATCCCAGACCCTCTACCATGGTAGATATTTGGTCACGCTCCTTATTTTTTTTCTGGGCCTGAACTGTGGTCATTAGACCTAAGCTCAGTACAAATAATACTAAGATGTGTTTCATATTTTTAATTTTTTAATTTTCGACTTTCAAGAAACTTAATTATATGAGTTTATTCTTCATCTCGCTTAAATTTCTACGTTAATGTCTATAATGATATTGTATTTTATGGTAAGCTACCAGACGTATCTAGCACCTAAGAGTAATTTATAATGTCTATCTACTATATTGCTGGCTCTTTCTCTCAGAGGCAATTGCACAGCTAAATCAATAGTGAGTTGGTCCCTAGCGTATTGAATGCCTTGGGCGAAAAAAATATTGGCCCCTTCTGTATTATAAATTTCAGAATGATACTCGAAGTAAAGATTTAGTTGATTCACTGGATAGGTTTGCTTCAGTAGCGGCAGTCCAAATCCTAAGTCAAACTTCCAAAAATCATCATAATCACCACCCACATAGCGATATCCGAATTCTGTACCAATACCATGCTTCAACGTTTCGTATCCGGATATAATCGAAAATAAGGTTTGATATTCTCCAACTCCAAAATTTTCTAATCCAGTATTAAATCCCGTTGGTAGCCAGTGTACAGATTTCAGTGCGATTCTATGAGTCTTAGCCTTCATATCATTGCGGTATATCTGATATTTTCCTCTAATGACGACATCCCCAAATCCACTTTCGGTAGGAGACGAGGCATAGGGTATATGTATGGCTAAAAGTGAATTAGAAGTAGGTAGATAGTGGACCATCAGCGGTGCAATGCTAAATGTGCCGTGATCCGTGTGAAGAAACTCTGTCAGTGTCTTTACTATCAAGGTCTTCTCTCCGAGCATAATGGCCTTATCACTGGTGATGGGTGGTCCCTGCGCATAGACAGATAGAGTACCAATACCGATAAGGAGTATTAATAAATATTGCTTCATAATTTCTTTTTGTTTCAATAAAAATGGGGAGGCCTTAGAAATGCTAATGACCAAAAGAAACAAAAAGATTTAACAGAGAAACCGCTGATAGGTGATGTGGAGGCCTAGCCCGTCCGGTGGAGGCTGACTGTATAGAACAAAGGCATCAATTGAGCCAGCTGTATATATGGGTATATTAGATATGGTGTGATTGGCGAACTTTAGATTAATGTCTTTCACCTTGAGATCGTGATCCGAATGAGAGCTGATCTGATCTATGTCAATCTGGATGAATTCAGAATTACTGTCACAGCATTTCTTATGTTCTTCCTGATTCTTAGCGCAGCATTTATTCTCTCCCTCGCAGATGGTATCACTGGCTATGAGTGATATACCGCTGATCTGATTCTGACAGTAGAACGCAGTGATAGTGACCCCACTTGTACTGAGTAGAAGGACCCAAGCGATTAATATATGTAAGAATCTAATCATCTTCCAAATTACATAACTCCGAGTTAAGACTAAAAGTGCCCTAAGAAGGAGATATTTTTATCTCATTTTTGGCCTTCTTCTTTTACTACTACCTCCGCCTCTCATCATTTGGATACCCTGCTTCCCCATAGTACGAGCCGCTTTAGCCTGCCCACTTTGCTTGATCGCCACTTCAAATTGGGCTATCTGCTCTTTGATTGGTCCTTCAGAGATCTTGAGCTTCTTCGCTTCCTTGAAGTAGATTTTGGCTTGGTTCCATTTATTCTTCATGGCATTAATATTCGCCAATTGCAGCAGCACCATCGCTTTTTCATTATCTGAGGGCAGCTTGAGGGAGTTAGCCGTTTCGAATAGCTCTTCAGCTTTATTGGTGTCTTTCGCGTTCATGGCTATGGCGCCACGCATAATGAAATACACCGCCCGATTAGTTACATAAAGCCAGTTAGGGAAATACGTCAGGTCCAAACGCTTACTGGCTGCTTCGAATTGGCTGTCCTGAATCATCTCTGCGGCTGAGGTCACCGTCCCTAAGAAAATGTAGCTCGCTAATAATCCTAATCCAATGATTAAGAAAGGTAGAGCGTACCAAAATCCTTGAAAAATGAATAGGAGAATACCACCACCAAAAAATAAAGCAATGAGTGCGAATTTTAAATAGATATTTATTTTAAACATAGTCTGCTGTTGTGCTGTAAAGATACTGTCTAATGCTTGCCAGTCAAATTAATTATCAATGCTAAAGCTCATATTACTATGATCAAGAAAGATTTTGCGTTGATGTAAAAGAGCTTATTTCACGAGTGAGGTTAGTTAAAGATCTCCGTGATCAATATTAAATCAATGGCGAATAGCTTGGCCATCGCTGATGAGAATATAGTTAGTGCCAGTATGCATTAGCGCAGCATCTGGAAATACAGTTGAAAATATGTCTCTATTAAAAAATTTGGCTTTGATTTTGTCAGCCTCATAATCGCCCAACATATTGTAAAGTATACAGCCGTGTGCTGTTAGCCTGGCCTTCACGGCATGCAGGAAGCTGACATCTTTGAATCGGTCGGGTATGACATCATCGAGAAAGACATCAATGCAGATCAGATCATAGGTAGCCTCATCCGTCATGACAAAGCTAAAAGCATCAGCAGTAATTAGAGTCACAGGTGATTCGATATCCGGTAGAACATAGTCACTCACCAGTTCTACGATGACATCGTCTATTTCAATGGCGGTATATGCTAATGAGAGCTTAAAGTTGTGCTCCAGCATTTTAGGTATGCTGCCCAGACCAAAGCCCAAGATTAATACAGACTGGTAGGGCCAAACTGGGCGCTGCATTTTTTTGAAGACCTGATAGAAATTATCATATTGATCCTCGAAGGAATAAATAGAATTGTCAGTACATAGCTGAAGTCTACCTTTGACCATCACTAAGTGTAGTGCTGGATTCACTTCAGTAGAATGGCTTTCTAAATGCACCTCAGTCAGATAGCTCAAGCATCTTTTCCAAAGAGGGATCTTCATGGTCTAAATTTCACAAAAACAATGACATCATCACAAATAGGACGGATATAATTTCTCGGTCATAATAGGGTCTAATGTCGATTTCATGGCAGTTATATGCTATTAACAATGTAAGCCCACTCGCTTATCATCTTCTTTGACCTAAGTCATCTCTTCCCTCAGAATGCAATAGTAGTGGTGTCCTTTACTTCCGATATAGGGCAGTGCGCTCTGACAGGTATCTGAGGATAGACTCATCAGTGGTAGTGAGGTGCATATTCTTTCTATTAAGGACACGCTTCGCAACCTGGATGACTTTCTCAATCTTGTAAGTAAGGTAGTCTCTGGAGCCGCCCCACGAAAAAGACGGGATAAAATTTTTCTGATATCCAGCCCCATATATATTGCAGCAAATGCCAGCTACAGTACCTGTATTAAACATCGTATTAATACCCGTCTTGCAGTGATCTCCCATGATCAGCCCGCAGAACTGCGTACCTGTGGCCCTCATAGCCTGCTGCTGATAATCATATAACTTAACCTCGCTGTAGTCATTTTTCAGGTTGGAAGAATTAGTGTCAGCTCCTAAATTGCACCATTCGCCCAACACACTGTTACCCAAATAGCCTTCATGTGATTTATTACTGTATCCTTGAATGACTACATTTTTGACCTCACCACCTATTTTAGAGTGCGGTCCGATGGTCGTAGCACCGTAGATCTTGGCTCCCATCTTAAGCACAGCGTGATCGCACAGCGCTACACCATTACGAAGAGCACAACCATCTAATATCACGGCTTGAGGCCCTATATAAATAGGTCCACCTGTAGCATTCAAAATACTATGCTCTATAGTTGCTCCTGCTTCTACGAATATCTGGTGATCACCTTTTGTGCGGTTACTGCCCTCGATATCTTGACTGGACCTGCCCGTAGTGATCAGATCAAAGTCTGCCTTGAGTTCTGCTCCATTCCACATGAAGATCTGCTCTGGATAGGTGATCAGTCTGAATTCATATGGATACTGTATTTTCTCAATATCGCTATTGATTAGATTCCTGGTATGGCTAAATGCTATCGCTTGGTCTATTGTGAGTCTGGCCGACAGCATCGTGTTATGGTGAAAGAGTGCTTCGCCTATCTGCAGTTTTCGTATTGCCTCTGTTATTCTGCTATCCGGTAGCAAGCCAGCAGTGAGTATTAGATTGTCTTCAGTGGCTACGAAAGGATATTTCTCAGATAAATACGCTGCTGTGAGATGATGGACTTGGGAGATGTCCATTCGTTTTTGCCATTTCTCGGCTATAGTGAGAATGCCTATCCTCAGTTGAGATACACATCGAGTGTAACTGAGAGGTAATAGAGTATCTCTGTGATCATCAATAAAAATGATATTAGAGGGACCCTGCATAAATGATTAAAATGAATTGGTAGAAAAAGATTATGCTTCTGCAGTCACTTCTTCTTCCTCAGTTTCTTCCTCTGGCTTAATGGATGCATCAAGCTTGTCATTGAACTTGCCGAATTTCTTGTTGAATTTATCAATTCTACCAGCTGTATCGACGAATTTCATTTTGCCTGTGAAGAAGGGGTGAGACTTATTGGAGATCTCCAATTTGATCAATGGATATTCACTACCATCTTCCCACTGTACATTCTCCTTAGATGGAGCACAAGACTTGCCTAAGAATGACTCGTCACAAGACACGTCTCTAAAGACAACTAATCTGTAATTTTCTGGATGAATATCTTTCTTCATGATAATACACTTTTTAAAAGGACCGCAAATATACAGTTTTTCTTTCGATTCTGAAAGACTGGTATTCAATTACTGATCAGTGGGCCGAGAGGTGGCTTTTCTGCAAAATTCTATGCGTATTGTATAACAATTCCACACAATTCTCGTCTGTTCAATTCAAACCAGGAAAGAAGGCATCCTCAAAATGTGTCAATCGCACCACGAGACCTGCTTTATCTAATAGAATGGCGATGACGTCAAACCGGAAGGTCCACTCATGGCCAGCCTCCTGCATGTATACCGCCGCACCTTCTGCCAATAGTTTCTCTTTCTTAGCACTGACAGCCTTCTCCGGTGATCCAAAGCCATCGCTGGTCCTCGCTTTAACTTCGATGAATACCATAACATCTTTATCCATCGCTATCAGGTCGATCTCGGATTTTCTACGACTCCAGTTTCTATCTAACATCACATATCCTTGATTCAGAATATATTCTGCCGCCGCTTGTTCGCCGATAATTCCTTTCCTATGTTTGTCGTTTAGTTTTTTATAGGTCACATCCTGTATTTCTGACAGATAAGATTCTCTCACTGAATATTACTAATAATATGTTACAAAGCCATAACCCGACTCAAACTAAGGCGTGGACTGCCTTGCACGCTCACTATGATGTACAGAAGCTCGTACAGATGAAAGATCAGTTTGCTCATGAGTCTGACAGATTTCAGCGATACCATCAGATATTAGGAGATATTCTTATTGACTACTCAAAGAATCGTATCTCAGATGAAACGATGAATCTGTTATTAGATTTAGCTAAGGAGCTGAATTTGTCTGATGGCATCGAACAGATGTTCTCTGGTCAGGCGATCAACGAGACTGAGGGCAGGGCCGTATTACACACAGCACTCCGCCAGCAGTCTGATGAACCTATAGAAGTAGACGGGGAAAATATCATCCCGTCGATCAAATCCGTGCTGAGTCGTATGAAGGTATTTTGTGACGAGCTACATGCTGGTAATAAGACAGGGCATTCAGGTAAGAAGATTTCAAATATTGTAAATATTGGCATAGGTGGTTCAGACCTTGGCCCAGTCATGGTGACAGAAGCCTTGAGGCCTTATTGGAAATCAGGCATTCAGACGTATTTTGTATCGAATATTGACGGTACTCATATCACAGAAGTACTTAAGCGAATTGACCCAGAGACCACACTATTTATCATAGCTTCTAAGACCTTTACCACTCAGGAGACTATGACAAATGCACGCACGGCCAGAAGGTGGTTTTTAGAGTCAGGTGCCGCTGAACAGGCAATAGCGGATCACTTCATAGCCTTGTCTACCAATGTAGCATCGGTTAATGAGTTTGGTATTCTCACCGAAAACACTTTTGAGTTTTGGGATTGGGTAGGTGGCAGGTATTCTATGTCAAGTGCAATTGGGATGAGCATCGCTCTTACGGTTGGCTTTGATCACTTTGCAGAGTTGCTAGAGGGTATGAATGATATGGACACCCATTTTAGACAGACTCCATTAGAGAAGAACATACCCGTGATTTTGGCACTGATCGGTATTTGGTATAATAATTTCTTTGGAGCCGAAACCGAAGCAATCCTTCCCTATGATCAATACTTACACCGATTCGCAGCCTACTTCCAGCAGGGTAATATGGAAAGTAATGGCAAATCCGTAGACCGTAGTGGCGCAGCCATCAGCTATCAGACCGGACCCATCATCTGGGGCGAGCCGGGCACTAATGGCCAGCACGCTTTTTATCAGCTCATCCATCAAGGCACTAAGCTTATACCCTGTGACTTCATAGCTACAGCTCAGAGCCACAATCCTGTAGGTGATCATCATGAAAAATTACTATCTAACTTTTTTGCCCAGACAGAGGCTTTAATGAAAGGTATGACTGAGTCCGAGGTACGAGCGGACTTTAGCGCCACTGGCGCGAGTGACTTCGAGTCCATTGTTCCCTTTAAGGTGTTTGAAGGCAATCGACCGACCAATTCTATTTTAGTTAAAAAGTTGACACCATATACTTTAGGTCAGCTCATCGCTATGTATGAGCACAAAATATTTGTCCAGGGTTATATCTGGAACGTCTTCAGCTATGACCAATGGGGCGTGCAGCTCGGTAAAGTCTTAGCGAAGTCTATCCTACCCGAACTCATGGATGAGGACCAAGTCATGGCTCATGATAGTTCTACTAATGGATTAATCAACAGCTACAAAGATATGAGATCATGAGTCAAGATACTTCTATATACGCTCTTCGTGGTGTGGTACAGCATTACGCTTGGGGAGGGCAGGAGTTTATTCCCCACTTACTCGGCACCACAAATGAGAATGATCAGCCACATGCGGAGTACTGGATAGGCACCCATTCTAAAGGGCCTGCACAAATCAAAGCAGACGGTGAATGGAAGAGTCTTGCCACATTAACTAAGCTTCCTTATCTGTTGAAGATACTAGATGTAGAGGCCATGCTATCGATCCAGTCTCACCCTAATAAGCAGCAGGCCGAGATCGGGTTCAACAGGGAAAATACAGCAGGGATTCCACTGGATGCTGCACATCGTGTATTCAGAGATGATAATCATAAGCCTGAACTGATGGTGGCGCTGAGTGATTTTTGGCTGCTCCATGGGTTTCGCCCGTTAGAAAGCATTAATGAGTGGGTACAGGCTATGCCTGCATTTCGCAATGCGTTTACAGAGGAGATCAATGACATTAAGGCGTTCTATACACAGATCATGAGGATGTCGGAGGCTGAACAGGTGGCTATTTTGTCTGACCTAAAGCAAGATTTGAGTCAGGTGGACACGGCTGACAAAGATTTACCCCATTATTGGGCCAGTAAAGCCTTTGACGACTATGGTATGGACTTGGGCATCTTCTCTATTTACTTTTTTAACTTAGTACATCTGAATGAAGGTGAGGCGATCTATCAAGAGGCCGGTATCCCTCACGCGTACTTAGAAGGTCAGAATATTGAGATCATGGCCAACTCTGACAATGTATTTCGTGCAGGACTGACGCCTAAGCATATCGATATCGATTTGTTACTGGCTCACTTATCATTTGATCCTGTAGTACCTAAAGTCATTAGCCCCCAGCCCAGTGCTAAATATGAGCTGAGGTACCCCAGTCCAGCTACTGAGTTTGAAATTAGAATCATAGATCTGGCAGCAGGCGAATTTTTAAAGCTTAAATCTTTTTCGTCAGAATGTTACTTTATGTTGCGAGGACAAGTCCAAATAGAGTCTGAAGCTGATGACTTACTAATTCAGAAAGGAGAAAGTTTCTACATGTCCAAAGCAATTCAAATCCAGCTAACAGCATTAACCGATACACGGCTGGTGCGCGCTATCACACCATCAGAACCTGCTGAAATTCAGCCGATTTAAACTCGTCCTAAATATGAGCTGTACCACGATTAAATTGTGTTTTATCTTATGCTCTATCCTGCTGCTCCCCTCCTTCGTCATTAGCCAATACTACGGAGGAGAAGATGGTAAAAAGTTAGATTGGGCTCTCTTCTATCTGAATAATCACTATGTAGACTCCGTAGATACAAAACCTATCGCTGAGGTAGCACTCAGGGCCATAGCAGCCGAATTAGATCCTTACTCGGTGTATCAGACAGCAGAACAACTTAGAAAGCAAAAGCAAGCAGATAATGGAGTTCAAACGATTGGAGTAGGCCTTAAGCTTATCGTGCTTGATGAAAAGCCTTACATCACCAATGTATTTCCAAACAGCCCTGCGGCACAACATGACATTAGAGTCGGGGATATTATAGACAAGATAGACGGCCGGTCTCTGGCTGGTATTGATGCAGATAGCATCAGCCGGCTGCTTATAGGCGAGTACAATACTGCAGTCAGCATGAGGCTGCAAAGAGATAATAGTTCACTGACAAAGGAGCTAATGAGACAGCGTATACCACTGGTTAGTGTGGAGGCTGCTTTTAAGGTGGATCTGGCCATCGGTCTCATCAAGCTGCGCAGATTCACCATCAAAACGGTAGAAGAGTTTCATTCAGCTATGGAAAAGCTCAGAGCTGCGGGCGCTAATGACATTATCATAGATATGAGAGGTAATAATGGTGGCGTATTCACGGCCGCCGTCGAGTTAGCCTCTCAGTTCCTGCCCGAGGGTTCGTTAATTGTCTATACTGATGGTCATATGACTGAGCGTGAAGACCACATCTCAAAGATTGATGGCCCCTATCAAAATGGTAAAATCGTCGTGCTCACTGACGGCGTCACAGCGTCATCTAGTGAGGTATTCATTGGAGCACTGCAGGATTGGGATAGAGTCATGGTGATCGGTACTCCTAGTTTTGGTAAGGGATTGATACAGCAGTCATATGGATTTAGTGATAGTTCAGCACTGCGCATAACGATTGGAAAATACTTTCGGCCTTCAGGGCAGTCTGTGCAGAACTCCAGTAAAAAGCCTCTCATCCTGCCCAATACAATATGTGTGGGCTGTGAGACAAGACAATACGTCGATGAGGAGAACGTGACACACCAAACGATGAGTGGCCGAGCACTCTATTCTCTTGGAGCAGGTATCGTCCCTGATGTACTGCATAAAGGTGCAGCGTATGAGCGTCCTGATCTCAGATATAGAGTAGTTGCCAGGCATTACTTTGATCAGAAGAAGAAGCTTGACGCTAATCTTAGATCCGTACCCGAGATTATGGCTAATCGTGATCTGGACCAATTCATTTCACTTAAAGATCCTGGCATATCCACTCGCAATAGAATAGAAGCTAAAGGCTGGCTAGCTGCGCTACTGCTTGATACTGAGGCCTATTACGAGGTTAAGTCTTACCAAGATCACACGATTGGAGAAGCGCTCAAGCGCCTGAAAGATAGTAGCTTTAAACAATTTGGAATAAAGTATTGAGTTGGGGTATCCTTCTCAAGTTTTCTAATCATCTTTACACGTAGTCCTTATGATCATCGCCGCCGCACAATACAGGTCTATCAGAGGCGATATCATTGCCAATAGGCAAAGACACATTGATTTTGCAATTCAGGCAGCTAAGTATCAAGTTGATCTTCTCATATTTCCAGAATTATCATTGACAGGTTATGAGCCCAGTATAGCTAATACCTTAGCCTGCGATTATGATGACCAGCAGCTCTGCCAGTTAGCCGAGGCAGCTCATCAGCTTGATATGGTTATCGCTGTAGGTATGCCTATTAGATGTCGCGAAGGAGTACAGATCGGCCAGATCAGCTTTTTGCCCGATGGTAGAAGGCTGCTTTACACGAAGGCATATTTGCACTCCGATGAAATACTTTACTTTATAGCAGGAGGAAATAATCAGGACGTGATCCATAGAAAAGAGAGAATTGCCTACTCCATTTGCTATGAGCTATCGGTCAGACAGCATGTGCTAAATGCGGAGGCAAGAGGCGCAAGTATGTATCTCGCCAGCGTAGCCAAGGACCAAGCTGGTGTCACTAAGGCTGTGACTACATTAGCAGGCTATGCTAAGCAGCACGGCTTAGTAGTGATGATGACTAATGAAGTCGGTGAGCAGGAAGATTTTACGGCAGCAGGACAGTCCTCAGCATGGAGCTCTGATGGCACTCTCCTCGTCCAGATGAATGATTACCAAGAAGGATTATTAATTTTAGATACGGAGAGCCTTGAGGCCGAGAAATATTATTTCTAAAGTAGCAACATAAATGTGTCATCCCTACGCGCCTAATTCAATCCTGATAATCCTTTCAATATTAGCGCTCCAGACCTTCTATTTTATGAGACTATGCATACTTTTGTAGTATGGGCTATGGAGATCATCGAAAAAAGAAATCTGTCAGCGGGAAGAAGCTGATTACCTTCTTCCTGATGCTGTCCTTAATGTGGATATTTCTGGCCAGCATCGCTGATCGAAGTCCAGTGAAAACCATAGGCTCAATAGGTGATCTGTTCAAAAGTGATCCTGATCCACTTTCAAGAATGAATAAAGAGCAACTTATTGGCCTAATCAGTCAACAATATAAATCCATTGATTCGCTGGATGCAGTGATTAAAAGCTATAGCGTGATCAAAGAAAATGAGCAGGCCATTATCGATATCGAATCAGATAAACTAAATGTGAGAAAAGGTCCATCGTTATCACAGCCAGTATTATTTAAAATAATGGATTCTACTGTAGTGGACATTCTCTATTTCGATGATCAGACTTATGTCTTAGAGGGTAAGTCTGGATCATGGTGTAAAATCGGCTACTCAGATCAACAAGGATGGGTGTGGGGCAATTATTTACGAAAGCTGGTGAGGTAGACCCGTGAGACTTTTTTTAAATGAGTTCTGAGTGCATTACTTTTGCTCATAATCATCACTTTAAGGTTTATTTCTCTTTATTTAAAAAGTGAGCTCTGCACGGGTATGCATCTGATAATTGAACATTATATCACAGTCCAATCGAATCTCAATATTACCTTGATAAAAATTTTGATCATATAGAATCCAAACCAGATTTATTTCGTAAATGCTATGCTCCCCCTGGACAACTCTTACTTCAATACTCTTGAAGAAATACCATTATTATTAGCCCATAAAATTTTGTCATTTCCTGTGACATCACCATCCAAATCAAAATCAGGGAAGATGTATCGTCCAAATGTACCATTAGCGTTATCCCATGCTACTTTGTCAGAGCCCTGTATGTCATAGCTTGGTAAATCTGATTTGTCAGCATCTCCTGCATACATCATCCACTTACCTGTGTACTTTTCTTTCTGACCAAAACTTGTCGAGTCATGATAACTATCTGTTACCCTAAAGTCGTACGTGAGGACACCGTTAATTATCTCAATAGCCTGTGGAGTCATAACACCCATGTGATTACGATGATCAATTACCACATATAAGTGAGTTTCATTAGTAGGATTTCGAAGGTCACCATCTGGAAAGGTGATGCTACCGTCAGCTTTGAGTAGACCAGCGGCCATATCAATTTCTGTGCTTTTTTCTTTGCCTGTTCTTAAAGAGACCAATATCCAATCAACTTCTTCACCAGTGTAATTTAAATCTGTCCAGTTTTCGCCTTCGCTGCCTTGATAATGCCAAGGGGATACTGAATATGGTTGGCCAGGAGGCGTGGGAGCTGACAAGTTACTCGCAGGCGTTTGACCTGGCAGCAATGTTCTAATGGATGAAAGATCACTATTCATTCTGCCAATAGTATGGTTGTAAGGCCCTTCCAACCATGCATAGAGGTTCACGCTTAGACAGCTATTATTAAAAATAATATAAGCTCGCCCATTGGTAAAAGAAGTAGAACCTCCATAATCAGCACCAATCAGAAGATCATTAGCCCCATCCCCATTAAGATCAAAATTTCCACTGACACTGAATCCAAGCCGAGCTTTTGAATCTGAGCCTTCAATTTGAAAGCCTTGGGATTCGCTTATATTGTCTAAGCCTATTTGGGACGGCAATCCATTTTCATCGCCATAAATGACATGAACTAATCCACTTGCATTCAGATTGGCATCTGATTCTGCAAAGACGGAGCTGAGGACTAGGTCATCTACGCCATCACCATTAAAGTCTCCTAAAGAAGATGCGTCCCATCCAGCAAAGTCGCCACTTGATCCTCCTGAGATGACTATGCCGTAATTAGTGCTAATTGTACTTGCGATTATATTTGCTGGAAAGTCTGTTGTCTTACCATAAATGACATATAATTTTCCAACATTCGATTCTTTGCGAGCTCCTATAAATAGGTCATGAATACCATCATGATTTAAATCACCAGCGTCACCTACTACTGAACCAAAAAAGTCACCTACTAAATTGCCTTCCACTGCAAAACCATTAGAACCATTTAGATTAGACACGGACAAGTTTGTATAAGTATTGCCGTCAGTGCCATAGATGACGTAAGCCCCGCCTTTTTGGTTATTAGCATACCATCCACCCATGACTATATCATTGATGCCATCACTATTAATGTCTTCAAGAGGTGCTACGGATATACCAAGATTATCATCTGCAGCGGCGCCTTTAATGGTAAATCCAATGTTCTGAGTAATTTGATTCGTCACAATGTCAGCAGGAAACACGCCATCTTTACCATACACGATATACACATTGCCTGAATTGATAGCGTTTGCATCGTCCGCAGAAACATACACATCATCAATGCCATCAGCATTTAGGTCTCCTGCTCCTCCCGCCAGGGTTCCAGCATTTTCCCAGTACTCCCAACCAATGATCCTGAACCCATTTGATCCATTGAGAGAGGATAGGTCAAAAAATTCTGGATAAGGATCTTCCTGACCGAATATGATATAGGCGGATCCATTATTAGACTCTTCTGATGGGTTCATGTATTCAGTGTAGGGGGTGGATAGAACAACATCATCAATCCCATCATTATTGATATCGCCACCTTTAGCAGCACCACCATAACCAAGACGATGCTCCGCATTAATACCTCTCACTTTGAATCCATTGGACCCATTTAGAGAAGTTAAATCAAATTGATCAATTTGAATATTGGCATGACCAAAAATGATATAAATTTCACCTGTCTCCAAAATTGAACCAGGTGTAGCATAAGTAGCACATAAGGCAATATCATCCACACCGTCATTATTTAAATCACCAATAGCACTCACATCATACCCAAGTCTGCTATTTTCATAAACCCCGTCTATGGTGGCTACATTTTCATTATCTGCGATATTAAAATTAGAAAACTGTGCGTAGCAATCAGAAAAATTAAAATAACTCAGAATTGAGAAAAGAAAAATCAGTAGGGAGTCTTTGGAGTAATCAATGATTTTAAGTTTCATTATTCAGTAAGAGTTTTATGAAATGATAATTTTTATGAAATTCTGAAAGATTCTACGCACAGGATTAAAAGGCGAATAGATAAACAGAGATGTTTGTATTTTTAAAAACATAGGCTACTTTATCGTATATAGACTCACATAGTCTATGTGATTATCAGTAAGAGGAAAACTCACTAATAGACGCAATAGTCATTTCAACATAATGCTTAGAGAAAATAATTAATAGTATATGTATCGCTGACCAACACTAATTTTTTAGTTAAATTATATATTAGGCATAGTGGCACAGAGTCTTCTTTTAAGAAGAGCAGTTATCTGCCTTGTCTCTATATATCGTTAAGTAAATTGCTATTCTTCTAATACAGATTATCAGATGTACTTATCGAATATTGACTGGAGAGAATGTAAGGGTATATTTAAATAAAATTAATGGCTTGGGAAGATCACCATACTTCTTACTTATGTGCTAAAGCTCAAAATGTCCGCAGCGATAGGTGAAATTACCAAATGCATTCCAGCTGTTTCATGAGCGTGATTTAAATCAGATATGGGAATATCATTCCTTTGAGGATTTTGACTAGATTAGTTGGATATGCAGGATTGGACGAAAGGGTCATTGAATCAGGGCAAAAAAAAAGCCTTCTTTCCATAAGGAAAGAAGGCTCGATTACTTTTGAACTTAAATACGATTAATATCTGTCTCGGTTGTAACCGCCTCTGTCTCCGCCGCCGCCATATCCGCCGCCTCGGTTTCCACCGCCTCCGCGATTTTCTTCTCTTGGTCTGGCTTTCTTGACCACAATATTACGACCATCAATTTCACTACCATCCAATTGTTCAATAGCTGCTGATCCTTCAGCTTCATTGGGCATCTCTACGAAGCCAAATCCTTTGGATCTTCCTTCATATTTGTCCATGATAATTTTGACAGAATCAACCTGTCCGAACTGCTCAAATGCAGATTGCAATTCGCCTTCGCTTGTGTTGTACGAAAGTTTTGCTACAAAAATGTTCATTAAAAAAAATTAAAACGATTAAAAAAAACTGAGCTTAACAATGTTATATGAGCAAGTGAACTTAGAAATATGGATGATTTGAAAGAGACGCTTTGCTATAATTCATAAAACTCACTGTAAAACTACGCTATTATAAGGTTAGATGCCACTACTTAAGTTCCGTTTTAGACCAAAAAATGTAAAACTTAATACTAAAGCTCCTGTTTAGTCCCCAATAATATGTGGAATTCGAAAATATATCAGGCCATCACGAGGCAAATCAAACGGAAAAAGAAGAATCAGGCGCCTCAGCCATTGCTCACAGAGCCTATAGATGATGAGAATATATCCCAATTTGAAGCGGATCAAGCCGGTAGAAATTTTGGACATCATCTACTCACTCAGGTGAAGGATGCCTACCACGCCAAGCAGGATGATCAAGGCTCTATAGGTCCTTTCCATTTTATTAATCAGCGAGGTATCGTAGGTTTTGCACTTGATGCCAAGAAGTATGATCACGACTTTCAAGACTGGCGGCACTTCCAAATATACTGTAGTCATAGAGTCCTTGAGCTGGGCTATGTGATGCGTGTCAAGCAGATAGAGACTCAAACGCGCATGGACAATATGACGTCCACCTACAGGTACTATCTCAAACCGTCCATCAAAGTCATGAAGAAGCTTCCGATGAATCAACTCTACGGTAATGTCTCTATTGAACTAGTACTACAAAATAGCCAGGTGTTTAGGTTCATTTTTAGGACAAATTATTACAGCGATCGAAACTATGAGGAGGTAAAGGATTTTAATGATTTATTGCATTTGATGACTTCTCATTAAACTCATAGATATGTGCGATAGCATCAGCAAAGAGACGATCAAGTACATCACAGATCTGAGTAGGAACAATAATCGGACGTGGTTTGAAGATCATAGAAATCAGTATGAGTTGGCACAACGAAACGCCAAAGACTTTATGGCAAGTCTGTCGCTGGAATTGAATAAGCATGACCGCATAGAGAAATCTAAACTTTTCAGGATATATAGAGATGTCAGATTCTCGAAAGATAAGACGCCGTACAACCCGGGATTTAGAATGTCATTCGCTAGAGAGAAACCTTATTTGAGAGGAGGCTATTTTTTAGGGATTAGACCTAAGGAAACTTTTTTAGGGGCGGGATTTTGGAATCCTGCTCCTGCAGATTTAAAATTAATTAGAGACCATATCGCTCAGGATGATAAGCCATTACGCAAATTATTAAAGGCAAAAAAATTTGTAGATACATTCGGATATATCCAAGGGGACCAGGTGAAATCTTGCCCCAGAGGCTTTTCTAAAGATCATCCAGCTATTGATTTACTGCGATTCAAGCAGCTGATTGTATCAAAAGTGTATGCTAAAACCGAAACGACTGCAGGCGGATTCGCTAAGCAGGTAGCTCGAGACTTTAAGGTGATTCGCCCGTTCTTCGACTATATGAGCGACATACTTGGCCATGATCTGAATGGAGAGCCACTGTATTAGACTCCATATATCAAAATCATAATAGATGGTAAATTAACCGTTTATGCTCAATTTTTAATCCATTAGGTCAATTAATCATTAGATTTTTGATTTTATTCCAATATCTCTCTGCTCATAAGACAGGATTATCCTATATAATTCATTAGATTTGGAAGCACGGCACAGATTAGCTGCAGATGATTTCCTTAGAATTATATTTATCACAGGTCAGCTGTATTTCATCCGAGCTATCGATTTAGCAGTCACAGTTCAAGATATTTCAATATGCAACAATCATTAAAAAATAAAGGCATGTACGTGCCTCAGTTAGAGAGCGACGCATGTGGTACTGGTCTCATAGCCAATCTAAACGGCATTACTTCATTTCAGATAGTTTCTGACGCCTTGACCATGTTAGAGAATATGGAGCATAGGGGAGCGTGTGGGTGTGAAGCTAATACCGGTGACGGAGCGGGTATCCTGACTCATATACCACATGAGCTTTTTAACCAAGAATGTAACTTTGAGCTACCAGATAAAGGTGCCTATGGTGTAGCTATGACTTTCTTTCCTAAATCTAAGAACGTAAGGGATGAATACTGGGCGGTAATCAAGAAGTGTGCAGAAGAATTAGAATTCAACATCTTAGGATCAAGAAATGTGCCTGTAGATGATACAGACATTGGGCCAACAGCACTGAGTACAGAACCAAAGATCGAGCAAATCTTCTTTAAGTATACCCAGACTACCGACAACAAATCTCTGGACCGAAAACTGTATGTCTTAAGGAGATATATCACCACTGAGATTCAGAAACTTGATGCAGATGATAGAGGTGACTTTTACATCGCATCTCTCTCTTGTGATACCATAATTTACAAAGGACAGCTCACATCTCAGCAAGTCAGGACATATTATAAAGATCTTCAAAATAAAGTCTATGAATCAGCTATCGCATTAGTTCATTCACGCTTTTCCACGAATACCATACCGAAATGGAAATTAGCACAGCCATTCCGCTGCATTTCACATAATGGAGAGATTAATACCATTCAGGGAAATATTAATTGGTGGAAAGCAAGGGAGCCATTTTTAAAGAGCAAACTATTCTCAGAAAAAGAGCTGGATATTATATTTCCTATTTGTGACTTTATGAATTCTGACTCTTCTAATTTTGATGGAGTATTAGAATTTTTGCTTCATGCTGGTCGGTCTATTCCGCACGTACTCATGATGATGATCCCAGAAGCGTATCAAAATGATGTAAATGCTGGGCAATATAAAAAAGACTTTTACCAATATCACGAAGCCCTCATGGAACCATGGGATGGTCCCGCTTCAATCTGCTTCACTGATGGGACATTAGTAGGAGCCACGCTGGATAGAAATGGTCTGCGACCATCCAGATACATGCTGACCGATGAGAATGTATTGATACTCGCCTCGGAGACAGGTGTACTACCAGTGGATCAATCTACTGTAGTGTTAAAGGACCGATTAGAACCTGGAAAAATATTAGTAGCGGACTTAGACGAGCACCGCATCATAGGAGACGATGAACTAAAAGCTATCATCTGTGGCAGACAGCCATACGCTGAATGGTTAGATGATTCTAAAACTGATTTTAACGATATACCTGTTCAAAATATTAAGCACCCAACGCCTGATCTTCCACTCATTAAGCAGCAGATCGCCTTTGGATTTACGAAGGAAGATGAAGAAGTGCTTTTGGACGCTATGTCAGAGATGGCCAAAGAGCCGATCGGATCCATGGGCTCTGATACGCCATTGGCTGTACTGTCGAAATATGCACAACACGTGGGTAGCTATTTCAAGCAGCAATTTGCTCAAGTGACTAACCCACCAATAGATTCCCTGCGTGAGAAAGCCTTCATGACGCTCAATACGTATTTAGGAGGTTCATCAGATATCTTAGAACAAAATCAGAATACCGTGAAATTCATGAGATTGGATAGTCCGATCTTGTCTAGAAAAGATTTCAGCAGGCTACAAGATCTATCCATCGCTTCTTTCAAATCAAAGACGATTGATGCGCTTTTTGCAGGCGACTATAATAACGGTGATCTGAAGGCTGCCATCGAGACGCTTTGCATAGAGGTGGAGCAAGCCATCGTTGACGGTCATAATATCATTATCCTTTCTAATAGAAAAATTTCAAATACGAAAGCAGCGATACCATCACTGCTTTATACAGGCGCGATTCATCATCACCTGATCTCTAAGGGATTGCGTAAATCTGTCTCCTTAGTCGTGGATGGTGGTGATATTATTGAGACACACCACTTTGCCACGCTCATCGGCTATGGCGCTGATGCTATATATCCTGGAGTCAGCTATGATTCTATAGAGGCACTGAATGAGAATGATTCTGAGAAGGCTATCAAGAACTACCGATACGCTGTAGAAAAGGGGCTGCTCAAAGTCATGTCCAAGCTGGGTGTATCTACCGTCTTATCCTATAAGGGGGCTCAAACATTCGAGGCATTAGGTATAGCTGATGATGTGATAGACGTGTGCTTTAAGGGCACGATCTCCAGGATTCAGGGCATGAGCTTCGATAATTTGGCGACTGAGGCATTAGCGAAACATTTCTTGGCATTCGAAGATAGTCAGCACAGCACCTATCTACAAGATTTAGGTGTGTACCAATGGAAAAGGAGAGGCGAGTATCATCTTTTTAATCCGACGTCAATCCACTTACTCCAGCACTCTACAGCTAACAACGACTACAGTATTTTTAAAAAATATACGGATGCGATCAATAAGCAAGACAGCCAAGCATGTACCTTGAGAAGTCTATTTGATTTTGTACCTGGACAGGCCATTCCAATTGATGAAGTAGAACCAATAGAGAACATCATGAAGCGCTTCGCTACTGGAGCTATGTCATTTGGCTCTATCTCATATGAAGCTCACTCTACGCTGGCTATCGCTATGAATCGCATTGGGGCTAAGAGCAACTCTGGTGAGGGAGGAGAAGATGAAGAAAGATATGCTGTCAAGGAAAACGGAGACTGGGAAAGATCAGCTATCAAACAAGTCGCCTCTGGCAGATTCGGAGTGACTGCTAACTACTTAACAAATGCCAATGAACTACAAATCAAAATGGCACAAGGAGCCAAGCCAGGAGAAGGTGGTCAATTACCCGGTCACAAAGTAAATGACTGGATTGCGCGCGTGAGAAATTCAACGCCTGGTGTTGGCCTTATTTCACCACCTCCCCATCATGACATTTATTCCATAGAGGATTTAGCACAGCTTATATTTGATCTGAAGAATGCTAATCAAGAAGCACGAATCAGCGTCAAACTGGTATCCAAAGCAGGTGTAGGGATTATCGCCTCTGGAGTCGCTAAGGGGCACGCTGACCACATCCTGATATCTGGGCACGATGGGGGTACAGGCGCATCTCCACTGAGTTCTATCAGGCATGCGGGACTACCATGGGAGTTAGGCTTATCAGAGACACATCAAACACTAATCAAGAATAAGCTCAGAGATCGAGTGGCCATCCAAACTGATGGTCAGATCAGGACGGGTAAAGATATGGCTATCGCCACATTATTAGGTGCAGAGGAGTGGGGTATAGCGACGGGCGCATTGGTAGTAGAAGGTTGTATACTGATGCGCAAGTGCCATCTAAATACCTGTCCAGTAGGTATTGCGACACAGCGCGAAGAGCTGAGAAAGAAGTTTCAAGGGAAGGTAGAGCATGTCGTGAATTTCTTCAGATTCTTAGCAGAGGACATGCGAGGACTTATGGCTGAGCTTGGTTTTAGAAGTATTAATGAAATGGTTGGGCAGTCTAATCGTTTGAAGGTCAGAGAAGACTTGAGCCATTGGAAGGCTAAGAATATAGACCTAAGTCCGATTCTGTATCGAGATCCATTGGCAGATGAGCAGATAGAATACAAAAATAGAGCACAAGATCACGGCTTAGAGGATGTCTTAGATCGGGAGCTGATACAAGCTACCTCGCTGGCTATTCAGGATGAAAGTTACTATACAGGAGAATTCTCCATCAAGAATACAGATCGCGCTGTCGGTACAATGCTCTCTAATCAAATTGCTAAAAGCTACGGAAGCGCAGGACTGCCTGATGGATCTATAGCCATCAGATTCATAGGCTCTGCTGGTCAAAGTTTTGGTGCCTTTGGATCTAAGGGCATAACCTTTACGTTAGAAGGAGATACCAATGATTACTTTGGAAAGGGTCTCAGTGGAGCTCATCTTATTGTGGTACCAGATCGCAACTCTAAGCTGGAACCAGAGAAGCACATCATCATCGGTAACGTCGCTCTGTATGGAGCTACGTCTGGTGAAGCTTATATTAAAGGCAAAGCTGGAGAAAGGTTCTGCGTACGCAATAGCGGTGTCAATGCCGTCGTCGAAGGGCTTGGAGCTCACGGATGCGAATATATGACAGGCGGCAGGGTTGTCGTGTTGGGCGAGATTGGTCGCAACTTTGCAGCAGGTATGAGCGGAGGTATCGCCTATATTTATGATACAAAGAAGACGGCAGCTCTCAATGTAAATATGGAGATGGTGATCTTAGACGAAATAGAGAAGGAAGATTTTAAAAAGATCAGAACCATGGTACGAGACCACTTCAGACATACGGGTAGCCTCAAAGCCCTAAATATCCTACAGAACTGGGATGAGGCTAAGACAAATTTCATAAAAGTCATGCCTACTGAGTTCAAAGCTATATTAGATAAGAAGAAGCAAGAAGGGCTAAAGGCGGTAGCGTCAGCTTAGTCACTATTTTAAGTATAAATATCAACATATGGGAGATGCACACGGATTTATGAAGATTAAGCGACAGCTTCCTAAGAAGAGGGCTGTCGAAGAACGGCTTAATGACTATCAGGAAATTTATGTACCAGTTGATGATCAGTTCACTACTGATCAAGCAGCTAGGTGTATGGACTGCGGCGTACCATTCTGCCATAATGGATGTCCATTAGGGAATATCATCCCAGACTTTAATGAGGCTGTCTATCGGAATGACTATAAGGAGGCATACGACATTTTATCTTCGACGAATAACTTTCCTGAGTTTACAGGAAGAATCTGTCCAGCGCCCTGTGAAGCCTCATGTGTGTTAGGGATCAATAATGACCCAGTTACCATAGAGCACATTGAGAAGAGCATCATTGAAGAGGCCTTTGCTCAAGGGTGGGTCAAACCACAATTGCCATCTCTTCGGACAGGAAAAAAAATAGCCGTCGTCGGATCAGGACCCGCAGGTATGGCAGCAGCTGCTCAGCTGAATAAGGCAGGCCACACAGTAACTTTATTCGAGCGTAATGATAAAATCGGTGGGCTACTTAGGTATGGCATACCAGACTTCAAATTAGAAAAAGACGTAATCGATCGTAGGATAAACATATTGGAGGCTGAGGGTATCATCCTGAAGACGAACACAGATATTGGTGTCGATGTGAAAGCAGAAGAACTATTAGCTGACTTTGATTCCATTGTGCTGACAGGAGGCTCTACAGTGCCAAGAGATCTACCTCTGCCTGGAAGAGGCTTAGATGGAGTACACTATGCCATGGAATTTTTAGAGCAGCGTAATCGGCAGGTGGATGGCCAGACTAAATTTGATAAAGAGGTGCTTACTGCAAGAGACAAACATGTAGTCGTGATCGGTGGTGGAGATACGGGCGCAGACTGTGTCGGATCCTCCAATAGGGAAAGAGCTACTTCAGTCACACAGATAGAGCTACTCTCTAAGCCACCTTCTAACAGGCATGAGAAGACGCCATGGCCTCTCTGGCCAATGATGCTCAGAACCTCTAGCTCACACGAAGAAGGTTGCGATAGACAATGGGCAATGCTCACTAAAGAATTCGTCGGGGATGAGGCAGGTAAGCTTAAAGGTATCAAAGTAGTGGATGTGGAATGGCAAGTTAATCCAGAAGGTATCAAGTCAGAACTTCAAGAAATAGAAGGTACTGAAAGGATGTTGGACTGTGAGATGGCGCTGATAGCATGTGGCTTTTTACATCCTCAGCACGAAGGACTACTGAAGAACCTCGGCATAGAGCTGGATAATCGGGGCAATGTTAAGACCGCAAAATACCAGACCACAAATCCTAAGATATTCGCTGCTGGAGATATGAGAAGAGGTCAGTCACTTGTCGTGTGGGCTATTGCCGAAGGTAGAGAAGCAGCTATCCAAGTCGACAAATATCTGAACGATGGGCACTCTATTCTGGAGGCGAGAGACGAGGCTAAGCTGATGGTATAAAGCCCATAGCTATGACTTAAGGGAATATTGAAGAGATCAATGGGTATCATTATGGTCCAAATGCAATACTCCGACGCCTAAAGAAAATGATAGATACGTTTCATATTTAGTTATACTGATGACGCTATTGGGCATAAAAAAAGGCTTTGCCTTTGCAAAGCCTTGTCTGTAATGCTGATTGATGACATTTTCATGTCACTCACTAGAAACCCCTAAGTATAGAACATTTACTCTTAAGACGTATTAAACCACCTATGGGTACATCGTTAGTCTCGAATTAGAGGTTTTTTAACAAATAAGAAGGGGTCTTTTATATCTCATCTGCATATGAGGATAGAGCTATCTATCTGATATTCAATGAAATAGCGGATGTAAAGTAGACATCATTAAACTGTACTCTGAGTAAATAAAGCTGATGAAGCACCTTGTGACTAATGTTCCATTTTAGCACTCCCTCTATACAACCATCCCATAACTAAACCGAAGACAAAGCCCCCAATATGAGCCCACCAAGCTACACCCCCAGATGATAATGCTCCTAAACTGCCAAATCCAGAAAAAAGCTGCTGCCCGATCCAAAATAATAGAAACAAGAAAGATGGAACGTAGAATACACCAAAGACGATCGCTATCATTTTAATTCTTGACTTGGGAAACATCACTAAGTATGCACCCATGACCGCAGCTATAGCACCACTGGCACCCAACGAGGGGATAGATCCCGGGCAGGGCTGAATGTTCGGGCTTGTAATGTCACAGGGATCGATGACAGTACAAATCTGGCAGCAATTCAGCATATCTCCTGTGCCAGTGCCGAAGAAGACGTGCGCAAGAGAAGCGACAACCCCACCAAATAGATAGAATATTAGAAATCTAGTACTGCCGATGCACGCTTCTATATTATCACCAAAGATCCAGAGGTATAATATATTTCCTAACAGATGAGCCCAGCCTCCGTGTAGAAACATGCTAGTCACCCCCGTATGCAGATTGTCTCCCAAGAGAATATCGTTGGGGATGGTGGCATACTCACATACCAAATTACCAGGCGTCGTGAATTGGACAAGGTATATGATTACATTCAGCGCAATGAGTCCATAACTGATATAAGGCTTGTGTCCTCCTACTACATTATCATCGCCTATTGGGAAAATCATAAGATTAAAATTTGCTGGATTCCTCCTTTTAGTTAAATGTAGCTAAGGCCACGTCTAGACCCTAAGCGAGTAAAAAACCTAATTGTAAGATTCAAGGTAGTACAGCTGAGATAGATGCTAACCATTGGCAGCTTCTTTATTAGCTAACTGTCCACAGGCTGCATCGATATCTTTACCGCGGCTCCGCCTGACTGTGACCATGATGCCCTGGTCTCTCAGCACCTTGGCGAAATCATCAATTTGCAATGGATCTGATTTTTCATAGCTGACACCTGCTACTGGATTATATTCTATAATATTGACCTTGACGGGAAAGTGCTTACACAGGGCTGCCAGCCTTTGCGCATCCTGCCGACTGTCGTTGAAGCCCTTGAAGGTGATGTATTCGTAGCTAATGTTTCCCTTACATTTTTGATGAAAGTATTTGAGCGATTCCATCAATACAGCTAAAGTATTAGTTTCATTAATCGGCATTATCTCATTTCGCTTTTCGTCATCCGCGGCGTGCAGAGACAGGGCCAGATTAAATCTGACTTCTGCATCAGCTAGTTTGGTAATCATTTTCGCGATGCCGGCGGTGCTGACGGTGATTCTTCTTGGCGCCCAGCCCAGCCCTTGGTCGGAAGTGATATGACGGATGCTATCCAGCGTGTTTTGATAGTTGAGTAGGGGCTCGCCCATCCCCATATATACGATGTTAGTCAGTCGATGATCATACTGACTTAGACATTGCTGATTTACGATAGTTACCTGATCATATATTTCGGAGGCATCCAAGTTACGCATGCGTTTCATCTGCCCTGTGGCGCAGAACTTACAGGTAAGGCTGCAGCCCACCTGTGTACTAACGCAAATGGTGTATCGCTGATCTACAGGCACAGGTATCAGCACGCTCTCTATCATATAATTATCGTGCAGTTTGAATCTTGATTTTAAGGTGCCATCCATACTCTGCTGACTCGCATCCAAGATCAGCGGTCTGAATACGAATGCAGCTTTGAGGATCTCTCTCAATTCCAATGAAAGATTAGACATGGCGTCAAAATTATGTGCGCCTTTCGCCCAGATCCATTCGTGGATTTGCTTAGCCCTAAACTTTTTTTCATGGTGGGCCTCTACCCAGTGGATAAGTTCATCTAAGCTGAGCTTTCTGATGTCAATCTTGACGTCCTCTGTAATATGATCTTGCTTTTCCAGTGTATTTTAATCTGAAATATAATAAGTCACCTTGGTCAACCATTTCTGAGGATCTTTGACCGTAGTAGGATCAGTGACATATTCTTCAATCAAAGGATAATCATTGAAGAGCCCATGATCTTTCATGTATTCCTCTATCGCTTCATGAGCCTTTTCGGTCTGCTGATAATCACCATAGTAATTGACCTGGAGAGCTCGTTTAGCAGGCATACTAAGTGAAGATGCATCAGGGATGATCAGCGACTCTTTAGTCGGAATAGCTGCAGCCATATCTATCTTTCCACGCTTATCGTTGAAACTGTAGAAAAGGCCACAGGGCATACCATCCATCTCGACCCCTGCTTCCTGTACTTTGGAAAATAAAGAGCCTAAGTTAGTCGCGTAGAATTGCTGAATATTATTTTTATCGACTTCTTGTCTATTCAATATGAAGTGCTTAGCAGGAAGCCTGATGTCATTTATTTTATAGCCACTGTACGTGTCATTCGCAAAGCGCATTTCTACGATATCTTTTAGATTACTCAGTCCCTGCTTAAAATCATTCTTCATAGAGCTTTTTACACCCATCGCAAGCATGGCCCCCCTAAGTAAAAATGGTAACTCACTGGAAGTCATAGCCCATGTTGCTTTTGATTTATCCTTAGCTAGCTCTTCGAATGTCCATATGCCATATGACGGCTCGTCCCAGTCGGTGAAGGTCAATTTTGTTTTAATCCTTTCACCTGCTACGGATTCTATAATCTCTTGTTTGCCGTCCCCTTCCTGCTCACTTACCCAGGTAGATACAGCACCGACACCTTCTATCCTTCCCGGATAGCTGATTATCATATTGGAGTCGCGCGTCTGCCAGGTCCCCCACTTTTCCCATGCCTGCACATTGTTGACCAGATTGAAGGCCATTTGCTTGGGTGCATCTATTTCTATGGATTCTTCGGTATTAAAATCTGAGGGACCAGCTAAACATAACAAACAATAAATGCCGACCAATAGTAAAATCGGGAAGATGACGAATTTCAGAATTTTCATAAGCTTAAAATTTACAACTCATATTTAAAAAGCTGATAGTTCAATATAGCATAATTAGCTAACCCACGACTCAAGTTTAAAACGGATCAACTTTAAGTACTTTCTTGTTTTAATCTGATATTTCTATAAAGTCTGGCAAGAAGGTAAATCACAATAGCGAAGGTGATAATCCCAATGGCAGCCTTTATAAAATCTAAACTATTCTTATAAACAGCTAATAATACAATGGTCAAAAGGAAAATAGAGGGTAATTCGTTCCACAATCTAAATTGAAATGAACTGAAGCCCGTCTTTCCAGTTTTTAGTTTTTTAATCAGCGACTTGCTGTGATGGTGATAACCACTCAAAATGATCAGCAGCACTAATTTGAAGTGGAGCCAGTGACTAAAGGCGAACCACTCCCATCCGTTGTGAACAATCATCATAGTGCCACAGATCCAGGTAAGGAGCATAGCAGGCGTACAGATGATTTTATATACCCGACTTTCGATGTCCTCGTATTGAACTCTGAGGATGTTACTTTTCACTGCTTCAAAGTCATAAGCCTCTGTATGATATACAAAGAGCCTGACTAAAAAAAACAGGCCAGCGAACCAAGCCACGAAGCCGAAAATATGAAGTGACTTAAGAAGCAAGTACATGGTGCAAAGATCGATAAATTAATGCAGAAATGGGATAACTTCTCTTAAGATGAATATAGATCTCAGCTAAGGGTACGGCCTTACTTTTGTATCTAATTATGAATTGCACACCTTATATTGTCAATGATCCTATTCATCATGAAACACCGCTGATGGATAGGTAGAAACAATAGTGCTGAATCTGCAAGCTTTGGATAAATCCAATGATGGAGAGTCTATACATATCTTTAGGATTTTGACGCTGTATACAATGGTGATTCGCGCGGTGCATTTGATGAAAAGTAGATGACCACCTAGATCGGTGAGGTGTCAATTTTCTCAGCACGACTTCTTCAGCATTATAAGCTTTGCATGATTTGTTTTCTACCTTTGATGCACATGAAAGAAGAAATTTTCAATTTGAAATCGACCGATGAATACATTGAATTAAATAAGTTGCTAAAGGTCATGGGAGTGGCCCAGACTGGCGGTCATGCTAAGTTAATGATTGACGACGGTGTAGTCAAAGTGAATACAGAAGTAGAATCTCGTAAGCGCAAGAAGCTACGGGCTGGTGATATAGTAGAGTGTGACGGCTCTGTCATCAAAGTAGAGGCGGCTATATCACCTGATGCATAAGTAGCTAAGTACCTTATAGTTTCATTGAAATCTACTTTTACCTCTGTCAGATTTAATTCACTACATGGGTCAAGATGCGAAACGTGTCGAATAGCTGTGATCAGAATTACCTACTTTGCAATTGGCAATCTCAGTTGCAGGAGCTATGATGGGCATCCGTATTCGTGATAACAACATTTTGTAATTTAGAGAAACAAAAAATTACATTCTGCAATATTGGCAGCGGGGTTACTCTACGAAAGGCTTTTAGTGAATAGACAAACAATATCATGTTAATTATAGTGAAATACGCTTGACGACAGCTTTTATTAATTGGTAGCATTCGTACTGTTTATTCAAGCTGTCTTAGAGGCCTAAAGTTACTTTGAGGGTACTCTGGATTAGTTCGTAACTTTGTGCGATGCCTAATCGCGGAATCACTTATATTTTAATTGCTACTTTCTCTTTCGCGATCATGAATATCTTGGCGAAAGCCTTATCAGGACTGCACGTTAGTCAGATTATTTTTTTCAGAGCATTAGGTACTTTCCTATTTATCTTGCCATACATGCTGTACAATGGTGTTTCAATAGTAGGCAGACATCCTAAGCTATTAAGTCTGAGAGCTATATTAGGACTTATATCCTTGGCTACATTTTTTATGGCAATACAGCTCATCCCTTTAGGTTCTGCTATTTCGATCAGGTATTTGGGTCCTATCTTTGGGGCCTTCTTAGCTTTTATTTATTTAAAGGAACAAGTCAGTGCTTGGCAATGGGTGAGTTTTGCGATTGCTTTTTCTGGAGTTATCGCTATTAAAGGTTTTGACCTACGAGTGAGCACCATTGGATTATTACTATCGTTAGTTTCTGCATTTTTTCTTGGATTTATTTTCGTACTAATTAGGTATTTAGCTACGAGGGAACACTATCTGACCATCATTAATTATTTCATGGTAGTTTCCATTTTGGTGAGCCTGCTATTCATTAGTCAGTGGCGATGGCCTATCGGCGATGAGTGGTATGCAGTAGTGTGCATCGGCGTTTTCGGATTAATTGGCCAAGTATTTATGACACGCGCCTTTGTCGAAGAAGAGACTTCCGTCCTTGCGCCTTTTAAGTATATGGAAATCATCTATGCCATCATACTTGGTCTAATCTTTTTTGGAGAAGGTTATTCTTTGCCAGCGTTCGCAGGTATTGCATTGATCATTGTCGGCATGATTATGAATGTTATAGCTAAAGAAAGAATGAAGAAGAGTCGCGTCTCCGTGAGGAGTTAGGATCAAAATGATTGCCTTCTTCAGCTGACTGAAGGTGATCAACTAAATAGTTAGTACGGAGAAACTACACTGAAATAAATTAGCTGGAATGTAGCCTATATATGATATTTAATTAGCAGACGTCCGCTCGAATGAAATCATACCGGTAAATTCAAATCTAAATAAATAGAATATCTACCCGCTGGGGCACTTATTATAAAGTTAGAGCCGCAGGGTATTAGGTCCATTTAAAACAAAAAAAAAGAGACAAGAATCAAACGTTTTTGATTTTGTCTCTCTCTGCTTTTTAGCACCCTTAAACTGTACGCTTATAAGACAATTGTAAGGCGCGTACACCACATTTTTTACCATACTACAAAACCACTACGTCTTATTTTAGTGCTATGTTTATAAGATTATCGAAATGACTATGGAAATTAAATCGATTGGGATCTTGCTATTTGACGAGGTGGAGCTGCTTGATTTTGCGGGCCCGCTAGAAGTATTTGGAGCAGCTAATTACTTAAAGGATAACGCTCTCTATACGATCCACACTGTTGCTGCACAGCAGAAAGTCAAAACATCTAAAAGCCTTCTTCAGGTGACCGTTGATCATATTCTTTCACATCAGTATTATGATCTATTTATCATCCCAGGAGGATATGGCAGCAGGTCCATAGTTATTGATCAGGAACGACTCAGAATAATTGATGATACGATCAGTCATGCAAAGATCACAGCTTCAGTATGCACAGGTGCCTTAATATTAGCTGCTTTAGGACATCTCAAAGATAAAACAGTCTGTTCTCACCATTTATCGTTTGGATTGCTGAAGTCCCTAGATCCGACGGTGCAGATCTTGAAGGACCACCGATATGCTGATCATAATGAGATTATCACCTCAGCAGGCGTCAGTGCAGGTATTGACATGAGTTTTCACTTATTGTCAAGATATTTTGGTAAGCTATTATCTGATCAAACTCGAAAATATATCGAGTACTACCCAGAGCCGATAAGATGAAGTTGTTGATTCTCTCTGATCTGTTCTCTCTCGACTCCTGGCTCATACATGATCAAGAGCCAGAGATCATGCCAGCCGTGTATGAGTTTTTTCAGCAGTTAGGTATTTCTGCAGAACATAGTTTTGACTGCATCATCTTTCATAAGTCGGTTAGAAAAAAAATTAGTTTTAGTAATGGCTCCACCATAGAGATTCACCCTTTAGGTATTCCCCTTCATTATCCACGCAAATTCGTCTCGCTTTTTGCTATGAGCGGAATTGCTAAGAGGAAGCTGGTGGACCGATCGTACGACGTAATATATGGCATGAGCATTTACAGCATTGTGGCTGCCAGATTAGGTAAGCGGAGTGACATACCATCAGTGGGAAGAATCTTCGGCTCTTTACTTTATGACGTGCTACAGCATCAGCTCTACGCCAAGCTATATACGAGGCACATCCTGCAGCTGGCCGAAGCCAAATATCCATGTGACCTGACAATCTGTACTGAGGATGGGACAGAATTTGATCGAGCGCTGGAGGTGATTAACCCTAAGCATCGTATCCATATGCTCTATAATGGGATGAGTGACATGCTGCGTCGCACATTAAAGTCCTATGATCATGTTAAGCGTCTTGATAGTTTGAAGAAAATTCGCATGCTGAGCATTGGTAGGCTGACTCACTGGAAGCGGCATGATCTGTCCATTAGAGTGCTCCATGCCCTTCGAAATCACCATCAGGTAGATGCAGAGCTGACCGTAATAGGACGCGGCAAGCTTAAAAGAAAGCTTCAAAATTTAGCCAAGTCTCTCCACTTAGAAGAAGTTGTTATTTTTAAAGAGGGTATCGCACATGCCACTATGCCTCAGGAAATAGCCGCCCATGATATCGGGCTATTCCTGTACGATGCTAGTAATTTAGGCAATGCACTCTGGGAAACCGCCCTCAGCGGCAGGTTACTTGTGGTGCGAGATACGGGTAAGACGTCGACCATATTTCGCGATGATGTGGAGGCCATCATCGTCCAGAACGACCCTGACGCCATAGCCAGTTCCATCGCTGCTAAGCTGAATAAAGATATTTCAAATATCTGCAGAAGTGGAAGATGGAAAGTTGATGCACTTCTCCCGAGTTGGCAAAATCGGATTGCAGAGGAGATGCAGTTGATCAGCGAATTAGTGCAGTCCAAAGGATTATCATAGTTAGCGCTACCGTGATAAGCAGCTGATCACCAGATAAGTCCGAATGGACAACTTTATGTATGTTTATAAAAAATGACATGCCCCAGTTACATTATTACTTATTTTTTATCACCGCAGCCTTCCCAATTTTAATTGGTGCTGTTTACTACCATCCAAAAATCCTGGGCAGGACGTGGCTATCCACAGCTGATATATCATCAGAGGTTCTAATGGTAGGTAGTAGGCCAAAGATCTTATTGTTGTCGTATCTCTTTGGCTTATTCATGTCATATGTGATATTCTTATTTGCCGTGCACCAGAGCTCTATCTACCAGCTGTTTCTACATGATAAGGATCTGCTGGAGTCAGGCACAGGATTACATAATTATGTCAATTCATTTATGGATGACTATGGAGACAAGCATCGGACTTTTGGACACGGCGTCATCCATGGGATGGAGCTATGTCTACTGATGGGTCTGGCCATGATCGGGACCACTGCGCTACGTGAGCAGCGATCGATGAAATACGTTTGGATACATGTCATTTTTTGGGTTATCTGTGGTGGAGCTATCGGTGGGGTACTTTGTGCCTATGTTTAATAGCATCATTGCACTTCTCCCATCTGTTTCAGCATTTTCTTTACACGATCTTCTACAGATTCAGAACTTAACTTCTCGCGATTCAGACGATCTACAATGATAGGGAATGAATAAGGTGTATATTTTTCAGGACGCGATAGGATGATTTTCTGGCTCTGGATGGTCTTAAGCGCATCTCTCAGTCTCGCTTCTTCAAGCTGAAATGTCATGACTTCATCATAGGTCTGGAGATACAGAAGATTATCGGGATCATACTCTCGAAAGACATCAAAGAGCAGAGAAGAAGAGGACTGTAGGTGTCGTTCTTTTTTGGCCTTACCTGGAAAACCTTGGAAAATAAGACCAGAGATTTTAGCTATGTCCCTAAATCTTCGCCTCGCCATCTCGATGGAGTTCATGCTCGCCTGGATATCCTTGAATAAATCTTTAGTGTCGAATATGCTGGAAGTGATCATATCTTCTACATCAATTTCTTGATCTGAGAGAAGCTCGAATCCGTAATCATTCATGGCTATAGAAAAACTAATGGGAAGCCGATATGAGATGCGCTTGGCCAGGAGTGCACCCATACCTTCATGGACATATCTACCCTCGAATGGATACATACAGAGGTGAAAACCCTCTCTGGTCTGAAAATATTCTACTAAGAATTCGTCTTCTTGTGGTAGATGTGACACTTCTCGCTGACGTTCTAAAAGCGGCGAGATAACGTCCAGCTCCACCTCGTCAATGATACCCTCAGCATAATGATGCATCTTTCGCCTGAGCATCTTAGCCAACATAGAGGATAGAGGCATCCGCCCGCCCATCCAGCTGGGGATGCGGCTGGTCTTCTTCTTTGATTTCTTTACAAAGGCGGTCATCTCTTTGATCCTGACCAGTTCTAAGGGTCTACCAGCAAACCAAAAAGCCTCTCCAGGATTGATCTGCGAGATGAACCACTCCTCTATTGTCCCAATTTTCTTACCCCCCATATACTTTAAGGAGAGTGTCGCATCACTGACGATGGTGCCGATAGAAAGCTTGTGACGTCTCGTCACAAATTTATTAGCTGAGATAAAGCGGCCTTTGTAGTTGGCTATGCGCTGATATTCATCGTATGCTTCTAAGCTATTACCACCTGTCAGTAAGAAGTCAAGACACCACAGCCACTCTTCTTTAGTTATGCTCGAAAAGCAATGAGTTGTTTTGATCTCAGGAAATATCTTATCGGCTTCAAATCCCTCACTGACAGCCAGAGTCATCAAAAACTGAATGAGCACATCGAAGGATCTGATGTAGGGGATGCGCGGTTCTTGCACTCCCTCAGCTATGGCAGTACGCAGTGCCGCTCCTTCAACAAGCTCCAGTGAATGCGTCGGCACAAAGTAAATTTTACTAACGGCCCCAGGCCTATGACCGCTCCTTCCAGCACGCTGTACAAATCTAGAGACACCCTTAGGGCTACCTACCTGTACGATACTCTCTACTGGCCTGAAGTCAACTCCTAAGTCAAGACTCGACGTACACACGACTGCCTTGAGTCGCTCATCATGTAGCGCATCCTCCACCCAGTCTCTCAGCTCCCGACTGATGGACCCGTGATGCATAGCTATGATGCCTGCCAGATCAGGTTGCGCATCCAGGATCTTTTGATACCAAATCTCGCACATGGCGCGTGTATTCGTAAAGATTAGCGTGGAGCTACTCTTATGAATAATAGGTAGTACTTTATATAATAGCTTAATCCCGAGATGCCCCGCCCAGGGGTAGTTCTCTATTTCATCAGGGATAACTGATTCTACGGCAATGCGCTTATCCTTTTTAGATTTTATAATCTCATAGCCTTCGCTGGCTTGGCTGCCGAAGAGGACTTCGGCCGCCTCTTCCAGGTTAGCAATGGTAGCAGAAATACCCCAAACTCTCAGTTTAGGTGCCAGGCTCTTAAATCGGCACAGTGCCAGCTCTACCTGCACACCGCGCTTACTGCCCACCAGCTCGTGCCACTCATCTACCACTACTGCTTTCAGATGGGAGAAGAACTCAAGATAGCCCCTTGTAGCCATAATCACGTGTATGCTTTCTGGTGTGATGATCAGAATCTCCGGAGGGTGCTCCAATTGTTTTTTACGCTGAGCGTACTTGGTATCTCCAGAGCGAATTTCTACCCTCCAGTCCATACCCAAACCTTTAATGGCTCTATCGGTAGCCAATTTAATTTCTTTAGTGAGCGCCCGGATGGGGGCGATCCATATGGCCTGCAGCTTGCCATCCGTATCCTCACCGGTCTTGAGATTTTCTAATAGAATACCGACAATGAGTGAGAGGGTTTTTCCACTCCCTGTGGGTGCGTTCACCAGCCCGTAGGAGCCTTTTAGATAAGCCTTCCAGGCCTGTATCTGAAAAGGAAATGCAGTCCAATCGTTTTCAGTAAACCAAGATTGTGCTTTGGCAATGAGCTGAGTATTAGTGGGTCGTTTTACCTTATTCTTCTTCAGATATGTTTTTTTCTTTGATGGTTTTTAATTTGCTGGCATTTTCATCAGCAGAAGCATCTTACCATTAATGAGTACACCGGCATTTTGTTGCGCTCTTTTATTATCTACGAGCGGACTAACACGAAGCAGGACGAGACCAGCATCGTAACAGACAGTGTAACTGCCTCTATGATCAGCGGCATAATTTGCGACAACATGATGGGTCAGTGGTCTATTTTCTTTGATGACTTCATATTGATTTTTCAATATTTTTAATTAATGCATTGGTATGACATTTATATGCTGATCAGTTACAAGTGCTGTCAGCAGGCAATTTTTGAATAGGGTATTATAGTATACCGAGACTGTCTACTAAGAGAGCAGATGTATCTAATCTGAATGTTTTGCATAAGCGAGCATTGATTAGCATAAAAATAATAAAAAGGGACATAGCGGATCCAGTTGTAAGATCGAGACATCCTGAAATTTACTGTAGCCCTTGGAATAGAATTGGACTTTCACATGATTTTAATTGTCGATGGGTGATGGATATACTTTTAACAGTGTAAGGATGAACTCATCATATCAAATGTAGAGAGGCGTGTTAGGAAGAAAACTTATTAGCCTTAAAGAAGAAGAATGGCAGTGATAAGATGGCTACTTATCATATAGCCATCTTACACTGCACAACTCAGTCGACCTAAAGGCAAAATCTTAATACGGTTGTGGGACCTGCCTGCAACTCTATTATCATGCTCTCTTGCGAGAAGCGGTTAGAAAAAAACATCCACATGCGATGAGTTGTGGGGATTAAGCCACAAATCATCAACATGAGAATTTATATGATAAAAAGTAAAATGCAGCATGCACCTTGTATGAAGTTGACACCCGTTGGGACGAGTATTTATCAACTTCAATACAGTGATGACTTGTTAGTAAATCGGTTTTTGAGATAGCCTCATATATATGACACTATCATCAAGACGGCGCACCGCACCATGCTAAATGATACATTCACTCTTACTTAAAAAAATCTATTATGCTGATAATTTACTGAAGCTGGGGAAACGATGGTATTGTATTAATACCGTTTTGTTTATTAGGATGCTCAAATGTAAAACAAAGATTTACATATTGCAAAATAAACTAATATGTTTTTAATAAACTTTTTAAATCCTCTATTGTATTGGCTTCTGAGGCTGGCTTATCCCTCCGCCAGTGCTTGATTCTTGGGAATCGTAGAGCAATTCCAGATTTGTGGCGTTTCGATTCGTTGATGCCCTCGAAGGCTATCTCAAATACCAGTTTTGGCTTGACTGATCTTACTGGCCCGAATTTATCAGTCGTATTTTTCTTGACGAATTGGGTCACTTCTCTGAATTCTACGTCTGTCAGTCCAGAGTAGGCTTTAGTGAAGGGGACCAACTTATCCTCATCCCACACGGCAAAGGTAAAGTCAGTATATAGATTGGCCCTACGGCCATGGCCTCTCATAGCGTAGATCATCACTGCATCAATAGTCAGAGGGTCAACTTTCCATTTCCACCATTCGCCCTTTTTACGGCCTGTCTTATACACCGAGTCTTTTAATTTAAGCATGAAACCTTCGGCGTGTCTGGACCTCGAGGTTTCTCTAAGTGCAGCTAGATCGCTCCACTCAGCACACTTGACTTCGTCTGATACCTTTAGGATATGGTCATAGAGGGGCATGTCATCGATGAGCCTGTAGAGCAGCGTGCGCCTCTCCTGATAAGATTTAGCTCGGATATCCTCACCGTCATACTCTAATAAATCATAGGCCATGATGATCACTGGGACTTCAGCCATAAGTTTTTTACTGACGGTTTTTCTACCGATTCTCTTCTGTAGTGACTGGAAGTTCATAGGTTTGCCATCCTTATAGGCCAATATTTCTCCATCGATCACGAAGTCTTTTGTGGGCGCTGAGGCCAGCTCCGCCAGTTCAGGGTATTTCTCCGTGACGAGTTCTTCCCCTCTCGACCATAAGAATAGATTGCTCTGCCGCTTAATCAGCTGTCCTCGGATGCCGTCCCATTTCCATTCAGCTGCCCAATCAGTTATCGGTCCTAGCTCGCTGCTGTCTTGTTCCAGCGCGTAGGCAAGATAAAAGGGGTATGGCTTAGAGAGGTCGTCCAGTGGATTTTCCTCCATGATGAGCTCCTGAAAACTGACGCTGAGCGGATCCCAATTGCCCATGAGACGATGGGCCATGGTATTTTCATCTTGACCATTATATTTTGCTAAGGCCTTCGTGATAGACTTTTGTGAGACACCGACCCTAAATCCTCCCGTGATCAATTTATTAAATAGAAATCTTTCTTCTGCATTCAGTACATTCCAGGCATAGAGAATCTTTTCCTTCTTATCTGCTTCATCCTTGTCTTTAAGGTCCATGATGTAGCTGATCCAGTCTGATAAATCTCTCTCGTCAGTGGAGTCGGATTCTGGGATAACCTTAGCAATGGTCTCTGCCAGATCACCGACGATGTGGTATGTCTCTTCAAACAGCCATAGGGGGATGTTAGCAAGATCGGCTGCCCATGTCCTGAGTAAGGCTGTACTGACAGTACGTCGTGGGCGTTTATGAGTAAAGAGCGCTATGGCCCACAGCTTGTCTTGATCAGAGGCTACGGTGAAAAAATTCACTAAGGCTTTAATTTTGCTGGTCGTCTTAGTGGTTTGATCTAACGATGTGAATAAAGTCGAAAAGTCTTTCACGATACTGAGGGCTCTGGTGTTTCTAATGATTCTCCGATGAATGCCGTCTCTACTGGCCGAGCCGTGTAGCCCTCTTCATTCAGCCATTTGGAGTAGATGTCTGTATAGCCATGAGTAGGGTATATATATTCTGCGCCAGTATCTTTGACAGCTTGATTAAGGGAGGGCCAGTCACAGTGATCTGAGAGAATGAAGCCCCTGTCAGCTCCCCTACGTCTTCGAGCGCCACGGAGTGCCATCCACCCTGATGCTACACCTATGGAAGCTGATTTGAATCGCTTCATCCAAGCTGAGCCTGTGGCTGCTGGTGGACAAATAATTAAGGCATTTTCAAAGTCTTTGGGCTTATGAGTCGTATTGACCTTATCTGTATGCGGAAGCTTGATGCCTTGCTGGACCAGTGCATCATTCATATTCCAGATGGCTCCGTGAGAGTATATCGGTCCAATGTCCGCGTTTATATTGTGCAAGATACGTTGTGCTTTTCCCAGTGAATAGGCGGTGAGGATAGTCGCCTTTTTTTCTGTTTGATTTTGCGACCACCAGTTGTTAATGTCATCATAGGTCTTCTGCTGATCCTCCCAAGCATAGATGGGCAATCCGAAAGTGCTCTCGGTGATGAAGTGATGGCACTGCAGCTGCTCATAGGGTTCTGATATACCGTCATCTTCCAGCTTATAATCGCCAGTGACGACCCATATCTCTCCATCTTGTTCTATCCTGATCTGTGCAGAGCCGATGATGTGACCTGCAGGATGAAAGCTAAAGTTGACTCCATTGACTTGAAAGCGCTCTCCATACTCATAAGCTGTGAGATTGATCGTCCCCAGTCGGTGCTTCAAAATTGCAGCAGAGCTTTTGACGCAGGCGTAGGACCCATGACCCCATCGGGAGTGGTCTGAGTGACCGTGGGTGATGATGGCATGATCCACAGGCTTCCATGGATCAATGTAGACATCAGCTTTGGAGCAGTACAATCCTTTCTCTGTGAAGTCTATTACAGCCATGTCATGAATCTGTCGTGTGAACGTAATATATGGAGGTCATGTATCATGGATTCGAGTTTCATTGGTCAGCACTAATATAAACTAGCTGAGCTAATTCAAAAATAGAAGTGGATTCAGAAATATGATGTCTTATCTTTGATATCAACTAATAATTGTAGTGAATGTTCGCTTATAGATTATCAATAAGTGTCGCTATATGTTGCTATTTATGGCAGACTGCCTACACTCAGGCCCCAAGTCCAGAAGAATTGCTGCAGCGTAGCATACAGTACCACGATCCTCAGAGAGAATGGGCGCACTTTGCTGACTCGCTTAAGATCAAGCAGCTCAGACCCAATGGTGATGTGGCTTATCGAGACATATACATTGACCGTCCTAATGAACGATTTAGCTTTCGATCGGATCATTCAGAAGGTACCCTACGTTATCATGTAGATGGTGACGCATCCGACTACTCCTTTGCTGGGAGCCGAGATATATCAGATGAAATCAGAAAAAAGTACCGCATCAATGCCGATCGGCCTAAGATGTATCAGAGCTATTATCTATATCTCTATGGACTACCCATGAAGCTGAAAGATCCAGGTACTCATCTGCATCCTCGAGTGGTACAGACCACATTCAAAGGTAAGTCTTATTATCGCATGAGGGTCGACTATGCTTCAGAAGTAGGCGATGATCGATGGTATTTCTATTATAATCCTGAGACCTATGCACTGGAGATGTCTCAGTTTTATCATGACGAATCAAAGCTTGATGGAGAGTATATATATCATAAAGGGATAAGGCAGTTTGGCTCGCTGAAATTAGTGGAAGAGCTCGGCTGGTATATGAATGTGGATGATCGGCATCTGGGTAAAGATGTATTGACAAATGGTAAAAAAGTGAAGATGGAACCTTACTAAGTATAAGGACTCGTGACAGGCCAGCAAAAGTTGCTTCTAATTCGCCTGTGATCAGTAGCCAGGATCAAATAGATTTGAGTAGACTTCATGAATCGGTGTCTCGGAAATCATGCTGTTCTCCTACAGGTAATTGGAGGATACACGCAAGTGACTGACTTACATAAATCATTAGTAGAACGAGACTTCAATGAGCAGTGATCAGTAGAGATTTCCCTCATTGCTTTTTTTTATTGTTTGGTATTGTAATTGCATTATTGTAGCCTAATGGAAGAGCCACAATCAAGTGATACGAGCCTCCTGTATTTGATAGAGATTCTATGGAGCTGGCGCAAGCCTATTATGATAGTTACCGTCCTGGCGGCTGTGGTCAGTATGGTGGCATGTTTTTTATTGCCCAATTACTATGAGTCAACTTCCGTATTCTATGCAGCGAGCCAGGATTTGGCTAAACCACAACCCATTGGTGATAATGAAAGAGAGGTAGAATACTATGGGACAGATCGGGATATGGATCGTCTGCTCACGCTGCTCAACTCTGGCCAACTCAAGGATTACCTTATTAATAAATATGATCTATATAATCATTATGACATAGACTCTACTGACCAAAAAGCGGCTTATAAAATTCGAAAGAAGATCACTAAACTAATGACGATCCAAAAGACAAAATATGACGCGATTCAGCTTTCTATCGAAGATCAAGATCCAGAATTAGCTCAGCGCATGGTTACTGATGCTACAATATTCATCAATGAGCTTGCAGCGCGCAGTGTTAAGGATAGTCAGAAAGATTTACTCCAGACATACAGCCAAAAAATAGAGCAGAGCGAAATCAAATTATTAGAAATAGCAGACTCATTAAAACTGATCAAGAATAAGTACGGCATTTTTGATTTGCTCAATCAGGCTGAAATACTTCTCAGCCAAGAAGCAGAACTATTAGCTAAATACAGTCTTGCTGATTCTAAATATGTAAGCTATCTCAGTATGGCATCAGATTCTACAAGCTACTACAAAAGCCTGCGAGATCTTTACAAAAATCAGCTTAACTCCATCAAAGCAAAAATAGATCAATTCAACACTGGATATAACCAAGTATACAGTTTGGATCGACAACAACTCGCGATCACCAAGCAGCTCGGAATAGATAATGAGCGGCTGCGACAGCTATCTTCTAGCTATTTAGCAGTCGTGCCATCTATCCATATCGTAGAGGCTGCGGAGCTTCCATTAGATAAATCAAGGCCGAAAAGATCACTTTATGTTATAGGAGCTACTGGTTTAGCGTTTGCCTTAAGTGCACTTTATGCGCTGATGAGAGAAATGATGAAGTCATATGATTGGAGCTTTCTGAAAAAATGAGGGTAGACTATGTACATCATGGAGAAGGTATATGGTTTCATGCATTTTCTGCATTGGTCCTGCTCTGCATTTTTTTAGCTATTTACTTAGAGCTACTTTTCATTGGGCTGCTGCCATTAGCTGTACTCTTTACCATAGTTGCTTGCCAAGATTTGTCTAAGCTCTTTTACTTGCTTTTTGCAGTGCTGCCATTTACGGTAGAGTATAATTTTCCCAATGGTCTGGGCATTGATATACCTGCGGAGCCGCTGATGATGCTGATCGCAGCTCTGAGTGTGGGGATGATAGTCGTACGTGCGCACAGTATTCCGAGTCGATATGTGCTCAATCCGATTAGCCTATTGCTGCTACTTCATTTAGTCTGGATCGTATTCGCATCAATCTATTCTCATGATGTAATTCGTTCAGCTAAATTCATCTTAGCAAAACTCTGGTTTATTATACCATTCTATGCACTGCCATTTTGGTTTTTAAAGAGTGAAAAGCAAATACTGAGTTGGATTAAAGTTCTTCTCATATCTGTTACTACGGCATGCATATATGTCTGGATCAATCACGCACCATCTGGCTTCTCTTTTCAGGAGATTAATCATGCTGTACACCCTGTCTTCAGGAATCATGTGAATTATGCGGGGATGCTTTTAGTGACTATACCTTTTTTCTGGGTATACCTGAGCACAAAATCACTATCCAAATTAGCTAAGTTATGCCTGTATACTTTAGGATTATTTTTGGTCATATCCATAGTTTTCTCTTATACCAGAGCTGCTATGATTTCACTGTTATTGGGCGTAGCATCAAGTATAGTGATTCACTATAAATTGTTGCGACCACTGCTAATAGTGGGAATGATAGGTACTGTAGTAGTAGTGTGTTCACTCATACAGGATAATCAATTTATTAACTATGCACCTGACTATGAGCGGACTATATCTCATCAGCGATTTGATAATCTGATAGAGGCGACGGCCAAGGGTGAGGATATTTCCACTATGGAGCGCGCCTATCGCTGGGTAGCTGGTGGCTATATGGTACAGGATAGGCCTCTGACGGGTTTTGGCCCAGGCACATTCTATACTGCTTATGAGGCCTATACCTTATCCATATTTAGCACCTACGTCAGTCATAATCCTGATCAATCCACCATTCACAATTACTTCTTTTTGATTTTAGTAGAGCAGGGTGTCTTTGGGCTAATCATATTCGTATGGTTATGCTTGTATGCTTTGACGCGAGGAGAAGCACTCTACCACTACTATTATGGATTCAAAAGAAGGCTGGTCCTGGCTGCCACTGTCTTATTAATCATGATTCTTCTGATGAACCTTATTAATGATATGGTCGAGTCACTAAAAGTAGGCTCTTTCTTCTTCATCTCGCTATTCATCATAGCGAAATATGATATGGAGATGAGAGAGGAAAAGCGGACACTCTCAGCTGAGTACCAATGATAGCCTAAGTCTAATTTCGTAGGGTGCTACTTACAGTCATTGTTATCTATTTCAGTTTCTGCTGTGCGCAGGTCATCTCTAAATTTCTCGAGCTCCTTGCTTGATACTAGACGTTGTATGTCGATACAGTCTATGTAACTTTCCAAGGCTCCAAGGTAAGCTCTTGAACTTGATTTGAACTGATCGCAATCGGCCTGGCTCACATCACCGCCATCAGCTGATAGGGTTTGGATAGCGGCAAGATATAGTGTCGAGGATTCTTGAAAATCCTTTAAGTTGACACTGCAATCATTGATATCGTCGATCCCGAGTCCAGCTGGACCGCAGGAAGTAAAAGTAGAAGATGTCAATAGAATCAATAAGGCCAAAATAATTAAATTACTGATAGTGGAAGTCATCATAATAGTTGTTTAGTTGGCTACAAAAATAGTCATCCCGACGAGCTAAAACCATCCCTAAAATTGGTGATTTCATAGGTAAGTGACGTTGACCTCAGTCACGAGTCTTCGACTGAGACCAATACCCATGTTTCATTTTGTGGAGCTGTAGGCGTCACTGCATAAGATGTGACTGCTGATCAAGACGAGAGGATTATAATATAGACACAGATGGTAATATTTGAGTAACGCGCTCTGCCTCTATTAAAATATGGGTGCTAAGTATGATGTTGATATGCTCCTATCATCTTTAAGTCACTATGCTGTAAAATCGAAGGCCTACTTTTTTTTCCATTTATAGTTTTTTTTCTTGCTCGCCTCTAAGTCTTGTATTTCCTCCATGAGAGAATTGTAGTCATTCGTCCGATCACGTTCGATCTGCAGCGTATCATGATATTCTTCATCATTCACCTTTAAGACTTTGATCTCTTTTTCTAAAAATGACTGGATATCATCCAAGATGACCTCTTCTTCTGGCGCACAAAAAGAGTAAGCGAAGCCCCTATTTTTACCTCTTCCCGTACGACCGACTCTGTGCACATAGTTTTCTGACTCATCGGGAAGGTCGTAATTTATAACGATCCCAATATCTGGGATATCGATCCCTCTGGCTGCCACATCCGTCGCAATTAACAACATTATATCACCAGATCTAAACTGCTCTAACACTGCTGCTCTTTCTTGCTGTGTTTTATCGCCGTGTATGGTCAGCGAGGGTATCTCTACTCTACCCATAGCCTTAGACACACGCTCTGCTCTTACCTTAGTCCTGACAAAGGCCAGCACTTTCTGCTCTGGATTTTCCATCATGACTCGCTCTAAAAAGAAGCGCTTATGATCCATGTCTACATAAAGGACAAAATGCTCAATATTCTTCGCTACTGGGTCGCTCGTAGATAATTGTATTCTGATGGCTCCTTGCTTTACGATATTATAGGCTGTCTTCTTGATCTGCTTATTGATGGTGGCCGAGAAGAAGAGTGTCTGTCTTCTCTTGGGCAGCTTATACAGAATATCTATTATATCATTTTTAAATCCTAAGTCTAACATATGGTCAGCTTCATCCAAGACAAGAATTTCTATTCGATGTGTCTGGAGGTGACCTTGGCTGATCAGATCAAACATGCGTCCGGGCGTGGCTACGACAATGTCAACTCCTTTAGATAGCGCTTCAATCTGTGGATCTTGGTCTACTCCGCCGATCAGCGCTAATGTCCTTACGGAAGTGTATTTAGCTATACTATCAAATACTGATTTTATCTGCAGCGCTAGCTCGTGGGTTGGAACCATAATGAGGGCCTGCACTCCTGAGTATCTGCGCTGTGATTCTTTCTTTCGATAAATTAAGTGAATCATAGGGATGCCAAATGCAGCAGTTTTACCTGTTCCCGTATGCGCTATGGCCAGTAGGTCTTCTCCATCTAAGATATTCGGAATGGACTTATACTGAATGTCGGTCGGGCGCTTGAAGTTTAGCTCTTCCAGTCCTTGTTTCACTTTATCATCTATATCGTAGTCTTGAAATTTCATTCACCACAAGATACGACCTAATGCAGGATTAATGATAGGTTTATAAGAGTAGTTAGATTTATCGTTATTGGCTTGCTTATGACACTCGGAGTTAGTTTGCATGTGCATATTAACGGTGGGGACCCTATATATGGACGAACTAATTTATTGTACTCCGCTCAGATCGTTTGCAAAATTATCATCTTGTCTTTTAGAATCATTTAATCTCTTCTCCTGCAGGTTTGGTGTTGTGCGAGCAGGCTTATGTACAAGTCTGATAGATAACAGTTAAGCTCCTAAAAGTTAATCCTGATGTAGAATGGAGTACGTTTGAACTCCTTCCAGTATTGTTTTAGCTCCTCCCATACAAATACGTTATCTCACAAGACTTACACTGTCTCTTAGTTTGATCATAATCCGCTATATCATACCAGCCATTTGTTTTCTGAAAAATGTCTAATCCTCTGCCTAATAGAATCTTCCATCCATTATCAATTATGATAGATCTATCGTGTGCTGTATTAGCAAATTCGTAGTATAGGAATATCCCCAATGGTTCCAATGAAGATGCCATTTGATTAAGATTATTCTGTATGTCTGGAAGGTACTCTTCATTGTTGGCGGTGACGAGGTGAAGCTTGATCTCATCTTCTCTTTGTTTCCTGTTTGCTATGACTTGGGCAAGTTCCATAAAGTTCTTTAACTGGTATGGTAATCTCACATATGGATCGGTGACTTTAATCTCAGTAGCATCTCTCATATATGCTCCAAATAGAATATCGTAGGAAATTCCAGTTTGGTTGTCTCGAATGATCACTTGTCCTTCGGTAGTCTTCTCTTTAGGAGCTGCTGGTGGAGCATTTTCACTTGGAATGGCAGCATCTTTTTTTACGGGTAAAGATGGTGTATCGTGCTCCAATACTTCTAAGGTTTTAACCGTAATCTCATGACCAGAGCTTTGAATTTTATAGCTAAAATCTACCTCTTCGAAAGTCTCATCCATTTGAATCAACTGAAGCTTTACCCTCTTACGGCTCTCAATGGCGAAATCAAGCATTTCTCTGGCTTCTCCTTCACTATATTCACCATGTGGGTACATCACCTTAACAAGCCCTGAAAAAGTTTTAGAGATAGCATCTTTGTCTCTTGTGGTAATAGTATCCGAGAGGTCAAAATACTTCTTGTAATCATGCATGTGATCTTCTTTCCGAAGAGTTTTGAGTACCTCCGCTAAATAGTCCACAATGAAGCCATAGTCATTAGAGAACATTTCATTTCTCAACTTCTGTACTTCCCAGCCAGGCAAGTAAGCATGCATTCTATCCAAGAATGCTGTATCGTAGTATTCTTTGGGTAATGCTTCGAAGAGATTAGAGTGCTTCATCATGTAAGGCACAGAGTGATCTGTATTGCCGACAAAGCACATACTGGCATTGGCTTGATACACTTGTGTCCCTCTAGAGAAGGATCTGTTTGCCATGTAGTTTTTCATGATGTCCACCAATCCTCTATCTACCTTTTTAGATCTTCCAGCGAACTCATCATATGCTACTACATCCCAATAGCCGACAAGACCGATATCTCCAGTACTGTTATTTACAAAGAGCTTTGCTTTAGTCACTTCACCTCCTGATAATAGAATGCCGTGTGGAGACATCTCCGAGAAGATATGAGACTTACCTGTACCCTTAGGTCCTAGCTCTATCATTCGTATCATGAAATGACGAAATATCTATTCCCTGTACCTTGCTGATCAGTACACTCGTATTCGTAGCATGCTCTAGTGCAAGGTAGTAGTGTTGAATATCGGATGTATACCAATACTTGTTCTTCCTGGTCTTAATGCTGGTCAATATGAGATTGACATCTACTTGCTCATCCATGATAAGGTTAGACAGGTCATGAATGATCTTATAGTCTATCTTGCTGTAAAGATCCTCCTGTAAGGTTCGCTCTATTTAGTATCGATTCTACTCCTTGGTCATCAGCTATACGGTTACTCACTTCACGGAAAGAGATCTGGTTCGATATAGCATCTTTCCAAAGAGATAGTAATATTTTAGTCTCTTTGACAGACCTATTTTTATTAGTCAATGCGAAGTTTCTGGAGAAGACCTCTATCAGAAAGTCATAGATACTAGGGCTATCACTATGATAGTCAAACTTACGGCTGATCTCTTTCTACAGCACCTCGTCTAAGCTATATCTAGATAACTCTCTATCAATTTTAGTATTATCATCTATATATGCCTGTGCATACTTGGGTATGAATGCTTCTATCGTCGGATACTCAGAACCAAAAACTATTGACATCATCTTGAACTGGATCTCCTTCTCTGGTTCTACGTCAAATATCATCTCTTTGAGTGCTTGCTTACGGTCTTTGTTATCAAAGAATGCAATCTGGCTACTGTTAAGATCTTTGTATCGATAATCCAGCTCTAGCTCTTGCAGTATCATCGCCTCCTGATCGGTATGGAACGGTCTGTAAGCTAACTGGAGATATAGAAGCCAATTGTCTTCGTCAGCTGGAGCACCATCAGGGAAGTAGAGTAGAAACTTCTGATCGGCTTTGTCCCCTGTTATCTGATGTTTGATCCAGAACTCATTATCCTTCACTTCCTGCTTGACAATACCATCCATGGTAAGCTCCTCATACTGAGTCCTCATTTTCTCTTCTTCATCATGCCAGAAGATGACCCTATGTTCTTAAAATAGCTTGTTAAGTGATTCTTTTATTTTGCTCATTTTTTAGGCGTTAGCTTTTAGGCTTTAGATGTTAGCTAGTGTTTTGATAATCAGTCCTATAAATAAGGCAATAGTGAAACTGATCAAAGTTCCAATCAATACATATTCTGTTTGCTTTCTTGGGTTGTCTTCGGACTTATCACTAAATCGAAGAATTGATTTTGCTGCTATCAGAAATCCAATCGCTTGAAACTGATTGAATAGTACAAAAGTGACTACCAATACTCTTTCTAATATCCCTATCCAAATTCCAGCATCTTTGAGACTGTCTCTTTCTTTGACTGAATCTACTAGCTCATCTCTCCATCTTTGAGTAGCTTTTCCTACCATGTATCCTACAGGTGTCGTTACAGCGAGATATCCGCTAATGATAGCTAACCATTTTGTGTCTGTGAGTATGTTTGTTAGGTTTGTATTTACCGTATCCATACCATTTGCTAAGTATATCGCTGAGACCCCTAAGATTAGTAGGTGATATATCTGATCGAAAATGTAGCTGATCAGATTGTCTTGGCAACATATTAATTTATAGAGATCGATCAGTAAATGAGTGATCATAATAAATAGAGCAACATACCAAAGATTCCATTCCCACAAAAATAGCCAAGCTACTAACCCAGTCAATAAAACATGGAAATACAGAAATTTAGATTTCCAAGTATTTTCTCTTTTATCATTTACCCATTGATCAGGTTGAATAAAAAAGTCTGTTATGATATGTGCGATTAGTAGCCTAAGTAATATCTCCATTTTCTTTTATAGTAAATTTATCTTCATAGTAGTTTATAGCCTTTCTTATTGCCTCCCAGCCTGCATGCTTTTTACGGAGACTTACGGCAGGTTGTGATATGTCCAGTTCAAACTGTATGTCCTTGTCATCAATACCTTTTAAGAGCCTCCATATGATTTCAGCTGAAGGAATCGTCCATTGTTCCACTACTTCTTCTAGAAGAGATAGTATGACATCCCACTCTGTATTCACCTGCTTGTCAGGCGTAGTCAGCATCAAGGTTCTTCCTTTCTTTTTCATCGAATCTAGGGTTCTTCCTGAATTATGGAATGCTTGTCCATCACTATCTAGTAGGCTCTCTCCTCTATAGTCTATCTGACCAGTACCTATGGATATTCTTATGTCCGCTTCTGTTGATCTTTTACTACTGGCTATCTTATATGACTTGATATAAGCTTTCAGAGAGATAGCATGTCTTAGTGCTTGCGATGGATCATATATTAAACCTTGCAAGCTATCTCCTCGATATACTAGATATTCCGTTTGGTTTTGATTAGATAGCTCCTCTGCAAAGACCTTCATTCTGTTGGACAAGGTCTGCCTATCGCCTGGATTCAGTTTAGATGAATCTACTAAATCACATGTTAATACCGCTCTTATTTTCATTTGTTTATTATTAGCCTATTGACTTATAAGGTCAAATATAAGCCTAAAGACTTAATTATTATAAATATAAGTCTAAAAGCTTATTTTAATAAATATAAGCCTATTGGCTTATTGGCATATATCTTAAACCTATCACCTTATCCCTGAAACCTAATCCCTAATCTCCTCCACATCAATCCAATCAAACCCCCTTACTTTCTTCTTAGCCTTCGCATCATTCAGCCCAGCTACCTTCTCTACTGCCTTACCAAATTTATTATAGTTGACTAATACGCCGTCATCTAGATCTATGGCTATCCGCTCCGTAGATAGTGGATAGAGGATGTCTCGCTCGTACTCCTGGCAGTCTAGTAGCATTTTATCCAGCTTGTCTATCTCTTTGATGGCTTTAGTCTGCTCGGAGGCAGAGCCAGTCTCTTGTAGCTGCTGGTAGTGCTGCTTCTGTGCTTCTAGCTTTTGTATGAAGTCACGGAGGTAGTCATTGAGTATATTATTTAATGTGTCTGGTGTATATCGGTGTAGATAGACAAGTACTCTGAAGTGCACTTTTGGTGAGGAGAACATCCAGTAGATCGGTCGCTTCTTGTATCGCTTGATGTGGTCTTTATAGAAGTCTTTGACGAAGTATTTACGGATGTCTTTACCGATCTGTTGTTCTAATTACTGTAGGTTCTTAGCAAAGTCATTCGCTCCAAAGCTTGCTTTGAGGAAGGCGTAGAATCTACCTTCAATGTCATCTTCTAACCATTCATCATCTAATACTGGGATGATAGCATCGTCATCTGGCTCAAAGGTCAAGTCTGTAATCTGCTTACCTACGATCTCAGAATACTGCTCTATGCTATCACCTGCATTAGCTAATATCAACCCCTCCTTGTCAAGTGAATACCTACCCATCATACAGCCTACTGAGTAGCTGATGAACTGTGCCATAATTCCTTTAATATCAAAGGGCAACTCTGGTTTTGAACTCTGACTCGATAGTACCCATTCCTTCTGGTCTTTCAGTATCCAACCTGACTGATATCGTTCACTGATTTCTTTCAGTTTCTTCTGGTCAAACTCATCTTTCAATATAGTAATTTCAGAAAGTGGGACAATTGGATTGAGTTCTTGTTCTAATCCATAGAGATTAACAACTTTCCCTGCCATTGATAATTAACTTTCAGTTAAGTTCAATATTCTGTGCCTCAGTACTTCATATTGGATTCTTTTCGATTCACAATGATTTCGAAATATGTGCGAAGCTTAGCTGCATGTCGAAAATTGTCCTATAAATAGAATAAGGGATGTATTGTCGAAGTATTCTGAGTCTCCGCAGGAAGGTTTGATTTTAGTGAGTGATCTTTATGTATTGAAGAAGTTAGAAGTTTACGCGGTGGTTATCTTAAGAAGGATATGTCACAAGAGCATGTAAGTTGCATGTGTCTATAGCAAAATGCTTCGGCGTTGGTTTTGAATAGCTCATAAAACTTAAGTAAACCATCTTATCGTTATAACCAATAACTTAAAAAAGCCTCTGCGAAGCAGAAGCTTTATCTTTGTTGGCGGTCTGGACGAGACTCGAACTCGCGACCCCCTGCGTGACAGGCAGGTATTCTAACCAACTGAACTACCAGACCAATATTTATATTTTGCCAGCTTTTGGCAGAGCGCAAAAGTAACAAGCTTTTAGATACTTCACAATACATCTGATAAATATTTCAAAAAAAATGATTGTTTTCTATACAATGCAAAAGGGAAAGCTATTTTTGGAGTCTGTACGTTGATTACCAACCATAACTATGGTCTTTTTAGAATTCGAAAAACCTCTGGAAAAACTCTATGATCAGCTTGAGAAACTCAGGCAGGTCGGCGAAGAAAGTGATATTGATGTCACGGACAAGATCAAAGTCATTGAAGAGAAAATTAAGGCTAAATCCAAAGAGATATTCAGTAATCTCAATGGCTGGCAAAAAGTACAACTATCCAGACATCCTAATCGGCCCTATACCATGCACTACCTCACTCACATGTGCAAAAAATTTGTCGAACTGCATGGTGATCGAAAATATAGTGATGATAAGGCTATCGTAGGTGGTATCGGCAAGATTAATGGAGGCCCCATTGTTTTTATTGGTCACCAGAAGGGCATCAATACTAAGATGAGGCAATTTCGAAATTTCGGAATGGCTAATCCAGAAGGCTATAGAAAAGCTCTACGACTGATGAAATTAGCCGAGCGATTTGGATACCCAGTCGTCTGCTTGATTGATACTCCAGGGGCTTATCCTGGCATTGAAGCAGAAGAGCGTGGTCAGGCAGAAGCCATAGCCCGTAATCTTTTCGAGATGGCTCAGCTGAAGGTACCGATCCTTTGCTATGTCATTGGAGAAGGCGCATCTGGTGGTGCGTTAGGTATAGGATTAGGAGATAAGGTCTTCATGTTGGAGAATACTTGGTACTCTGTCATCTCCCCGGAGTCTTGTTCTTCCATCTTGTGGAGAAGCTGGGACCATAAAGAAGAAGCGGCAGAAGAATTGAAACTGACCGCTGATCATATGTTGGAATTTGGACTGATAGATGACATTGTGAAAGAACCGCTCGGAGGAGCACACGTAGATCACGCTAAAATGGTCAGGATACTAAAGAGCCACATTAAAAAACAGATTGAGGAGTTATCCTCGCTTAGCCCAGATGAACTCATAAAGCACAGGTTAGAAAAATATGGTAAGATGGGATCATTCACGACCAAGAAATCTTCCTCTTAATTACTTATAATTTGATTTGAATAACTACAGCTCGTTGATAGAGTCTCAACAAGATATTCAAAGTTCTCAATGACAGTCATTGGCTAAAATAGTAACGAATGAATCATAAATTTAAGGGGACTGGGGTAGCATTAGTGACTCCGTTCTATGACAATTTTGAAATTGACTTTGAGGCCTATACGACGATTATAGATTATGTCATCGAGTCAGGCGTAGATTATCTGGTCCCTCTGGGATCCACAGGCGAGACCGCAACGCTCAATGAGTCTGAGGCCAGGCTTCTTTTGGATCTGGTCATCAAACATAATGCAGGTCGTAAGCCAATTGTAGCGGGTAATTTTGGAGGCAACAATACCTTAGAATTAGTCAATAAGATCAAATCTTACGACTTCACTGGAGTGGATGCGATACTCAGCTCTAGCCCTGGCTATGTGAAACCATCACAGGAAGGCATCTATGCCCACTACATGGCGATGGCAGAAGTATCACCAGTCCCCATCATCATTTATAATGTACCTGGCAGAACCAAGTCCAATATAGAGTGGTATACGACGATCCGATTAGCAGAAGCAAGCGATAAATTTATTGGCATAAAAGAGGCGACAGGTGACCTTATCCAGGCGACTAGAATTATTAAGAATAAGCCTGACCGATTTTTTGTGACATCTGGAGATGATGAAGTGGCATTACCAATGGTTGCGGCCGGCGGTGATGGAGTGATTTCAGTGATCGCGAACGCTTACCCTAAGGAATTTTCTGATATGATCAATGCTGCTTTGGAGCAAGACTACGTGAAGGCAAGGGAGTTAAACTTTAACACATATGATTTGCATAAATGGCTATACATAGAAGGGAATCCAGTGGGCATCAAGTCATCCATGAAGATCAAAGGGCTGTGTAATAATCAGGTGAGACTCCCCCTGCATAGAATGTCAGAAAGTAACTTCAATAAGCTCCAAGCCTGTATGCAAGAAATCAAGTAATACTAAGATCATATCCCTTTAATCCGCTCCCAAAGACCTTTAAAGATATGAATCCGCCTGTCTGCTGGTGGTCCTGTTTGTTCGTCAAAGATTTGGTAGTTGCCGTGCGCATCTTTCTCCACTCCGAAGCTGAAAATAAAACTTTTTTCATTCGTCGCATTACCGTCATAGGTTCCGAAGCGCATGTCATTAATCTGCAGACCACCATCTTTACGCTTCATAACATTATAATAGTCATTGGAGAACCAGGCGAGGGTATTGACCGTGGTATCGTCCTTGTTGGCTGCGAGAAGATCCCAATTTTTAGGAAGTTTGTACAAGATGACTTTCTTCTCTGTATCGAAAAATGAATAGAGACCAAAGACGTGTTCTGTCTCCGTTTCGGCGAGGCAAAACCACAATACATTATTCAAGATAGATGGGCTGGTCATATAGCGCTGATAGTCTATTTGCTCTGATTCTAAACTATTGACGAAGATGTCATTCACTCGGCTTTTATTCCAGAAGGTCAGGGCCATATACAAGCTGCTGATGACTATAGCTGACCAGATGATGACCCTCCGCTTATGGTTCTCTTTAGGATAGAAGGTGATGGCAATTAGCGCTATGATCAGCGGGATAGTATAGAGCGGATCAGCCACAGAAATATTATTAAACGCGACTCGGTAAGAGCTAAATGGCTGGAACAGCTGAGTGCCATATGTCGTGCATGAGTCCAGGAGGGGATGGGTGAAGATGGTCCAGAAAAAGAGAGCCTGCCAGTCCCTGAGAGTCGTGTTTAGTCCTGGCAGAGGTCGATCTCGATATTTGCGATAGCATGAGAAGACCAAAGCGGACAGCACCAGTATAGCTCCCAGCTGAATGATGACTATATTGGTCAGAAACATGATTGATATCGCGATGATGGCGTAAAATGCTGACCATGAAATGCCCGCGATCAAATTGTGGTGTTTAGTCTCATAGATATGATGGACGATCCACCCGAAGAGAAGTGCTCCTAGCACCGAAAATAAAAAGGAGTGAGTGATGCCTCGATGAAAAGCTAGAGCCTGTAGTTCTGATAAAAATGGATTAGCCAAGACGTCCAGATCAGGTATGGTGCCTCCTACAGCGCCCCATAGTATAGCCTTATTGCCGATCTTCTTTCCCAGCGTCACTTCGGCTACAGCTGCTCCGAGAGCAATCTGAGTCAATGAATCCATATATAGTAAGTTTTAGACTTTTAGATCGGTAAGCGCCATACGAGAGGCCGCTTGTTCAGCTGATTTTTTATTGAAGTCGTCGCCATAGGCTACTTCATCGCCATTAAGTACTATAGCTACTTTGAAGCGATCCCTTTTCTCGTGTTTATATTTATTTATTAATCGGAAGTCTATGTTGTGACCATGCTTTTGACAATACTCCAGCAGCATTGACTTAAAGTTATCATCTAATGTCTCCAGCTCGTGAATGTCGATGTACTGTCTCAGTATTTTATTGATCACGTATTTCTTAGTGTATTTATACCCTGATTCTAAGTAGATGGCCCCTATCAGGGCTTCGAAGGCATTGCCCATCATTGCTTTACTGAGTTTACCCTGTGAGTAGGTAGTCAGCACTAGATCCAAACCCATCTTTTCAGCCAGCGCATTCAGTGATTTACGCTTGACGATTTTGGAGCGCATCTTGGTTAAGAAGCCCTCATCTTGGTTGGGATATTTTTTAAATAGGTATTCTGCTACGATGGTACTTAAGACTGAATCTCCGAGGTATTCGAGTCTTTCATTATTATAGTGTTCGATGATTTCTGTAGAATTCTTCATCGACTTATGGTAGAAAGCTAATTTGAACAAGTTCAGCCTACGCGGGATGAATCCCAGAATGCGCTGTAGCTTCCTAGCTAATATTTTGTCAGGAGACAGATAATAATTATATAACTGAATGATCAAACTCAATCATTGAATGACTTAAATATAACGGACGAGTTATGTCCGCCGAACCCAAAGGTGTTGCTGAGCACAGCATTGACTTTACGTTCTTGAGCTTGGTTAAACGTAAAGTTAAGCTTTTGGTCCAATTCAGGATCATCTGTGAAGTGATTTATTGTAGGAGGCACTAAGTTATGTTCTATAGCAAAAAGCGACGCGAGGGCTTCTACACCACCAGCCGCACCTAATAAGTGGCCAGTCATAGATTTAGTAGCACTGATGTTGAGATGATAGGCGTGATCCCCAAATACTTTCTGTATCGCCTTAGCCTCAGCTACATCGCCGAGTGGAGTGGATGTACCATGGACATTGATATAGTCTATATCTGTGGTATTCATCTTGGCATCCTTTAATGCTTTCTTCATGACATTACTTGCGCCCAGTCCGTCAGGGTGTGGTGCTGTGATGTGGTATGCGTCCGCTGTACAGGCTGTACCAGCTATTTCTGCATATATTTTAGCACCTCTGCTTTTCGCATGCGCTAAGTCTTCTATGATAAGAGTTGCTGCTCCTTCTCCTAAGACGAATCCATCCCTATCCTTATCAAATGGCCGCGAGGCAGTTTTTGGATCATCGTTTCGCTGAGACATGGCTTTGATCGCAGCGAAGCCACCGATGCCGACCTTAGTACAGCTTGCCTCTGATCCTCCGGTCACCATGACCTTGGCCTTACCTAATCTTATGGTATCGAATGCTGACGCTATTGCATTGTTAGAGGATGCACAGGCTGATACGGTGGCATAGTTAGGCCCTCGAAAGCCGTATCGGATGGAAATATGTCCCGCTGCTATATCTACTATAAGTTTAGGTATAAAGAAGGGGCTGAATCGAGGCGGGCTGGGATTGATAGCGTTATATCCTATTTCTTCTTGCATGGTCTCTAATCCACCTATACCACTGCCCCATATCACACCTACCTCATCAGGGTCCATCTTATCCAAATCGAGACCGCAATCCTTGAGTCCTTCGTCACAGCTGATCAGCGCGAACTGCGTGAAGGGGTCTATGCGCCTCACTTCTTTCTTATCTAAATAGTCCTCCGCTTTAAAATTTTTCAATTCGCAGGCAAAGTGGGTTCTGAATTCGGAAGCGTCAAACTTAGTAATGGTAGCAGCACCGCTCACCCCACCAAAAAGGTTCTTCTTATACTCTTCTATATTATTTCCTATAGGTGTGAGGCATCCAATGCCCGTAACAACGACTCTATTCATGCAATAAATCTAAGGAAAAGCGAATGTTAAACCATCTGATTGAGGCTATTTTAATGAGATTATTGATTTTGGAATCAGCAGCAATCTGTCATATTCTGCCTGTCCACTTAATAAATAGGTTGATAATCACTTAAGTAAGGAGATAGAGCAGGTCATTTCAGCGGAGGGTGCTTAATGACCAATGGTATTAGCACGACACTGATAAGTGCCAAATAAAAAATCCACATGTACCGTGTGGCCCATGTGGATCATTTCATTTATTCTAAGTAGAAAATTATCTATTTAGCTTCTAAGAACTCTACAGCTTGTCCCACCGTTTGGATGGTTTCGGCTTTTTCATCAGGAATTGAAATATCGAATTCTTTCTCGAATTCCATAATCAACTCAACTGTGTCGAGCGAGTCTGCGCCAAGATCATCAGTAAAGCTCGCCTCAGGCGTAACTTCTGATTCATCAACGCCAAGCTTGTCAACGATAATTTTTTTTACTTTTTCTGCAATTTCTGACATAACAATGTGCTTTTATAAGGCTGTAAAATAAAGGATAACATAATTCTAAAACAAACATAAGATGGATTTTTTCGACCTTATTTTGCATATACTATACAATGCTAAAGGTCATCATGCGTGATTTTGTTCCCTGCGAGGTGACTTTCTTACTAAGCCGTCGCATGTTAATCAAAAGATAGAGGTACATTTACTATCTTATTATTGTAAAAAAGACACTTAGTTGATATGAAAATACGTGATAAACAAAGGACAAAAATAGTAGCTACTTTAGGTCCTGCATCTACTAGTGAAGAGATGCTAAAGAAGTTAGTCAGAAACGGCACAGATATTTTCAGGCTCAATTTCTCACATGGGGATCACCAAATGCACGGTGAGACCATTAAGAAAATAGTAGCTATCAATGAAGAATTTGGCATCAACGTGGGCATTTTAGCTGATCTTCAAGGGCCTAAGCTTAGGATCGGAAAGATGGAAGAAGGAATCATGCTGAATAGCGGTGACATCATCACATTCACTAAAGAACAGTGTATTGGCAATAAGGAAAAAGCATATATGAGCTACGAGTATTTTGCCCAAGACGTCAAAGTAGGGGAGAAGATCTTAGTCGACGATGGTAAGCTGATCTTCGAGGTACTCTCTTCAGACGGCAAATCAGAAGTGAAGCTCAAGACCCTATTTGGGGGTATCCTATCATCTAATAAAGGTGTGAATCTGCCTGATACGGCCATCTCCCTGCCTGCCATGACGAAGAAGGATATAGCTGACCTGGAGTACATACTCACTCAGCCTGTGCACTGGATAGCGCTATCATTCGTGCGGACAGCTCAAGAAATCAAGGACCTCAAAGAAAAGATAAAAGCTGCTGGTCATATCGCTCAGGTCATTGCTAAAATAGAAAAGCCTGAGGGCGTGGATAACATTAAAGCCATCGTGAAAGCCACCGACGCTATTATGGTAGCAAGAGGTGATTTAGGTGTAGAGGTGCCGATCGAAAAATTGCCGATGATCCAAAAGAACATCATCAAAAGATGCATACAGCAAGGCAAGCCAGTCATCGTAGCTACTCAGATGATGGATAGTATGATCACCAATTTTAATCCGACCAGAGCAGAAGTCACTGATGTGGCTAATGCTGTACTCGATGGGGCCGATGCCGTGATGCTGAGTGGCGAGACCTCAGTCGGTGTCCACCCAGCTAGAGTCGTAGAGGCGATGAATAATATCATAGCAGAGGCAGAAAAAGATTATTCTATTTTATCTAAAAGACCTAAGATATCTAAGGACTCAGCCACATTTCACTCTGACGTGATGTGTATCACCGCCGCTAAAATATCGGAAGAAGTAAAAGCAAAGGCCATAATATCTTTGACAGAGTCTGGCTACACAGCATTCAAGATCTCTTCCTACAGACCTGACTGTCCGATCTTTGTATTTTCTTCTAATCGGGAGATGAATAAAGTCATGAACCTCATCTGGGGAGTTCGGTCGTTTCATTATGATAAATTCACTACCACTGATGATACCATCGAAGATCTTTATAAGATTTTAAAAGAGAAGGGCTATGTGGAGAAGGGCGATGTAGTCATTAATACAGGCAGTATGCCAATAAAGAGAAAATTCCGAACCAATATGGTCAAATTGACCGTTGTAGAGTAATAGCGTCTAATAGATAGTGTCTGGCACCTTAGCGTGTATCTGTGAGGTCTGCTTATTAAGAAAAGTGTAAATCTTGAGTTTACCATACCTTTGCATTATCTACCATCGTTTGGAAGCTATGAATCGATTCATTTCTAATATTTTACTCAGCATTGGAGCGTGCTGTCTGCTAGCCACTGCAGCAGGAGCTCAGCCAGGGCTCTATACTGAGGATGCTATACAAGACCAGGATAAGTTTCTGCAAGCTAAGAATCTTGTGCTGCTAGGAAAGTTAGACAAAGCAGAGGAGCTTTACTTGGCATTTGCCAAAGGCAATAAAAGAAATGACGTGGTGATGTATGAGCTGAGTCGGCTCTATATGAATAAAGACGATATAGAGAACGCTGAAAAGTATATCAGAAAAGCCATCCAGATCAATCCTAAAAATCAATGGTATCATCGACTCCAAGCTAATTACGCAGAAAAGCAAGAACTTTACGAAGCTGCTATGCTGTCTTATGACAAGCTGATCGCTTTAGATCCTCAAAATGTGTCTTACCTGAATAAGCATGCCCAGCTAGCGACCAGAGCTTTGGATAACGAAAAAGCATTATCTAGCTACCATAAATTAGAGGAAATCCTGGGTGTGTCAGAAGACATTTCCAGAAAAAAGTTCAAAATCTACAGCTCTAGCAATGATGAGCAGGCAGCTATCTCCGAACTACAAAAACTGGTCAATACCTTCCCAAGGTCCAGCAGATATAGAAATAACATGGCAAGCTACCTGATCGAAATAGGTAAGGATAAGGAAGCTATGGCCCAGTACCAGCAGGTGCTGCGTATGGATCCTGAAGACCCGATAGCGCTCATAGCTGTCAGTGCCGTGCGCACCTCTGATAGTGCAGATTCGGGTTCAGCGCTTACCTCAGCACTCAGCCAAGTCATAGCTAATCCTGATATAGTCATAGATCAAAAAATAGGGGAGCTACTACCCATGGTGTCTGACATGGGTCAGCTGGAGCAAGTGCAGCAATCAGAAGTGATTAAGCTGGTCCGCCAGCTTACAGAGGTACACCCTAATGAAGCCAAATCACACGCTATCCTAGGAGATGCCTTAATCGCATCTGGAGATGAGCCATCAGCGATCCTTGCATATCAACGGGCCGTAGAGCTGACTAAAAATGTATTCCCTATCTGGGAACAGTTAATGTATGCTCAAGAGAATCAAAAGCAATATGAAACGCTCGCAGTGACAGCTGAAGAGGCCCTCGACTACTATCCTAATCAGCCTCTCTGCTACTACTTTTTAGGTATAGCGACTGCCAGAAAGATAGATCCTCAGCTGTCGAAGGAAGATTTATTCCTTAGAGGCACCAGCGCGGAAGATCATCTGCGCGCCCAAAAATTAGCCTATGGAGACGCTATAGGCCACTTAGATGAAGCTTTATTGATGACGGGTAATAATCAGCCAATCCAATATCAGATCTTGAGGTCGATGGCCTTCATCGCCTATGATTACGAAGATATAGGCCAAGCCGAAAGTTATGCCCTCCAGGCATTAGAAGTACAAGGCGCCACAAAAGATTCAGCATTGGATAAGCTAATTCAGTCCATCGAGCAGCAGAATAAGAATTAGTATGAGATCGCTACAAAAAGGCTTATTTCTCTCGATCTTATTCGGTGTGTCATGTTTAATGTCTTGTAAATCATCGAAGCGATTGTCAGAGGGCTTTAGAGAAAGAACCACTTCTGATTTACTCAAAGCAGTGGAAAAGCATAATAATGACTTTGAATGGTTCTCTGGAAAAGCCAAGATAAATTTTGAAAGTTCATACGAATCAGGGAGAGGCGTGGCTAATGTAAGAGTGAAGAAAGACAGCGTCATCTGGATGAATTTCAAAAAATTCGGTTTGGAATTCGCTAGACTGCAGATCACGCCTGACTCTATTTATGTGATGTATCGCTTCGAAAACTATTACGAGCGCGGCAGTATTTCTGAATATAGCAAAGAGTATGGTATCGACTTAGAATTCGATAAAGTCCAAAGCTTCTTAGTAGGTAATTGCCTACTACCTGAAGCGCAACATGCTCGCGTTACTAGAGTGGGCAATGTATACGAGCTAATATCCAGCTCAGGCGAGTATACTGTGCAGTATGAAATTAATCCGGTGACGCTGACGGTCAATAAGCATACAATTATCGATCAGCAAGGTAGAGAAGTGGTGATGAGCTTTGATGATTATAAGCGAGTCGGATCTAAACGATATTATTCTCACACCAGAGAATATTTCGCACCTTTGGACGAGAAGGATGTAGGTCGAGCTAAGATTAATATCTCATCAGTTGAATTTGATGTTCCGAAATCAATACCATTTGTCATACCAGATCACTATACGACTTTCGACTATTAGGACAGTTCTGCTGTCTATAGCCTTCGGAACTATCGGGACGATACTTCAGGCACAGTCGGCATCAGAACTCAGGACGCAGAAAGATGTGATTAATCAAAAGATAGAACTGACGAATCAGTATCTGAATGACACCAGATCCAGCAAATCCAAAACACTGAGTAATTATCGAGTCATAGAAAAACAACTGAAGAATAGAAAAAATCTAGTGGGCGCCATTGCCACTGAACTTGACGAAGTCACCACCAATATATCACAGCACGAGGCAGCACTTAATGGCTTGCAGTCCAGCCAAATCTCACTCCGACGAGACTATGAGACCATCATGCGATCAGCATATAAGCGAAAGCTTCTCTCCAACAGCTGGGTGAGCATCCTCTCAGCAGGATCCATTAGGGAGGCCTTTCTCAATGTACAGTATGCCAGACAATTCGAAAGCTATGCGGCAAGACAAGCAGAGCTACTTAAGATACAGACTGATAGCATCAAGCAGGTGGTAGACAATCTAAATGGTCTTAAACAGAAAAATAAATCACTGCTCGCCGAAGAGCAAAAAGAGCAGACTGACCTACAAAGAGCACTAAATAAAAAGGAAAGCTTATTAAATCGTCTTAAGAAGGATGAAAAGAAATATTTGCGAGAATTAGAAAAGCAAAGTGATGAACAAAAGAAACTCAACGAGTTGATCTCTCTGGCCATCAAGAGAGAAATGAGTAGTGGCCCATCTGACACAGAAAGCATCAAGCTCTCCTCCTCATTCGCTGAGAATAAGGGGCGGCTACCGTGGCCGGTAATGCAGGCTGTAGTGACTAGCGGCTTCGGTGTAAGACAGCATCCTACCAATAGAAATGTAAAAATCAACAATGATGGTATCGATATCAGGACAGTTACGGGAAGCGAAGTAAAGGCTATCTTTGAAGGCGAGGTAAAGAGCGTCAATCAAATTCCTGGATTCTATAATGTAGTCATCGTGCAGGTAGGCTCTTACTTCATGGTCTATGGTAAACTGACACATATTCGAGTCGCTACCGGACAGCGAATTAAGAGAGGTGAGACAATAGGAAAGGCCGCTGTAGAAGGTGATTTTTCAGAAATACAATTTCAAATATGGAAAGGCCAGGTCAAGCAAGACCCTGAAACCTGGCTCCGCAAAAAATGATATTATGAGTGATTGGCAAGTAGGTAAAGCAAAAAAAGTAGGGCTCCGCCGAGAGACGGAGAAGGCAATATTAATCGCTGTCATCCACAAGCACACCACGGAGGAGCAAGTCTTAGAATATTTAGATGAGCTTGAATTTTTAGCGATGACCGCCGGAGCAGTCACTGTGAAACGCATCACTCAGAAGCTAGTGCACCCCGATCAGAAGACCTTCATCGGTAAGGGTAAGCTGGAAGAGGTGGCAGCATACATTGAGGATCACGATATTGACTTAGTAATATTTGACGATGATCTCACCGGCAAGCAAACGAGTGTATTAGAAGAACATCTGAAACGAAAAATTATCGATAGGAGTAGCTTGATACTTGATATATTTGCCAGTCGCGCCCAGTCTGCTCAGGCAAAAACTCAAGTGGAATTAGCCCAAATGCAATACCTGCTCCCCAGACTGCGAGGATTATGGACTCACTTAGAAAGGCAGCGTGGTGGTATCGGGATGAGGGGACCTGGAGAGATGGAGATCGAGACTGATAGAAGGATAGTCAGAGACAAAATATCTCTTCTTAAGAAAAAATTAGACAAGATAGATAAGCAAAACTCTACTCAGCGGAAGAATCGGGGCGAGTTAATACGGGTATCTCTGGTAGGTTATACTAATGTAGGTAAATCGACGCTGATGAATGTACTTAGTAAGTCAGAGGTATTCGCCGAAGATAAGCTCTTTGCGACTCTGGATACGACGGTGCGCAAGATCGTGATGGGCACCATGCCCTTCCTGCTATCTGATACTGTAGGATTCATCAGGAAGCTACCGCATCACCTCGTAGAAAGTTTTAAGTCTACACTAGACGAAGTCAGAGAAAGTGACGTGCTGCTTCACGTCGTGGATATCGCTCACCCACAGTACGAAGATCACATCAAGACAGTGGTCCAGACACTGACGGACCTGGAGGTGACAGATAAACCTACGATCCTCGTATTTAATAAAATAGACCTATATAGAGAACGTTATTTTGATGATCTACTGGAGCAGGAGGTGAAGGACTCCATCCTGAAAGAGCTACAGCAAAATCTGAAGCATAACTATAATCAAGATAATGTATTCATCTCCGCCAAGAGTCGAGAGAATGTGCCCGAGCTAAGAGAAAAGCTTAAGAAATTAGTAGAGGAGCAGTACCAGGTCAGATATCCCTATCAGACGAAACGCTGGTAAGTTAGTTTTTGCGCCCATATGACAAGAGAGCTGTCGAGGATTTTTTAATTTGTGGACTGATACACTGTTTAAAAGGAATACCATGTGACCTGCTTATATCACTCGAGCTGGATTCGACTCCAGTAAAATTACAAGCTTAGATAAATGAATATTTTGAAAAAGTATGCTCAGCTATTAGTCAGCTACTGCCTTGAAGTGAAGGCTGGTGACCGGCTGTATGTCCGCAGCACCACACTAGGCGAGCCGCTCGTCAGAGAAGTCTATCGAGAGGCCATTAAAAAAGGTGCTTTTGTAGAGACAGAGCTGAGTTTTAGAGAGAAGAATAGAATTTTCATGGAACACGCTAATGAAGATCAGCTGAAATACACACCGATATTGTATCATGCTGCGATGAATGAATTCGATGCCTTTCTCTCCATCAGAGCACCATATAATCTGAAAGAAGATCAAAGTGTGGATCATGCTAAGCGCAAGATCAGAACAGAATCACTGAAGGGCATCATGAAAACTTACTTCGATAGAACGGCTACTAAGTCGCTCCGTCGCAGCCTTTGCCAATACCCCACTCAGGCCAGTGCTCAGGAGGCTGGTATGTCATTAGAAGAGTATCAGGACTTCGTATATAATGCCTGCCATCTTTATGATGCTGATCCTGCGGCATCTTGGTTAGACATCAGAAATAAGCAGCAGAAAATTGTCGATTACCTGAATCAGAAAAGCCAAATTACCTATAAAGGAAAAGGCACCGACATATCATTCAGCGTGAAAGAAAGGACTTGGATCAACTCTGATGGACAGGCGAATATGCCTTCTGGAGAAGTATTTACTGGTCCTGTAGAAGACAGTGTCAATGGAGTAGTCCACTTCGCGTATCCCTCCATTTATATGGGCAAAGAAGTAGAAGGTATTACGCTCTGGGTGGAGAATGGCCGAGTCGAGAAGTGGGAAGCTGTGAAGGGCAAAGAGCTTTTAGATAAGGTCTTCCAGATAGAAGGATCTCGATACTTTGGAGAGGTCGCTATAGGCACTAATTACAATATACAGCAGCCTACGAAAAATATTCTTTTTGATGAAAAGATAGGAGGCACCATACACATGGCGGTAGGCCAATCATACCAGCAGACTGGTGGTCAAAACCACTCGCCCATACACTGGGATATGATCGCAGATATGACCACAGAAGGGGAGATCATTGCTGATGGAGAAAAGATATATGAGGCCGGTAATTTTACGATTTTCAATTGATCAGCAGCTAGGCGAATAAGTGCTTTCATATTTGTGATAGTAAGATAAGAAATCTATATTTGCGCTTCTCTACGAAAGGGGTGATTAGCTCAGTTGGTTCAGAGCACCTGGTTTACACCCAGGGGGTCGGGAGTTCGAGTCTCTCATCGCCCACAGACTATAAAGCTTCGCATACATTTGTGAAGCTTTTTTTATGCGCATATGTCTACTCTACACAACTTATGCAAGGCGCATCTGCGTTAGGTCATGCGATATGACTTTATGGTTACTGCTCAGCAGAATGAGATGTGGATATCGAAAGCATATTATTAATTGGCGATGTTTTAATGTAATCTAGATGCTTCACATTGCTGAAGATCAATTGCACACTTTCTTCTAATTTCAGAACATCCAATATGGCAGAAATGACAAAAAATGGCACAGGTGTAAGGGGGTTAAGCCTTTCGAATAACTGCTGGTAGTACAGCACATCATAATTGGGCATGTTCAGAAGATCCTACTGCTTGAAATTGAAAACTCTAAATGATAATTAATCGCTTAAAGATTGTCAATTATGCTGCTATGATCATATGTATGGAACTGATACACTGTGATAATTAATTCTCAAAGAAAAACCGGGTCACAGTAAACATTGGTTGACATGATTTTTATCAAATATCTCGCCAACCAAAGCCTCTCTCTACTACCTTTCCCAATACTTCGTACTGGGCTACCAAAATATGAAACCTCACTTTGATTTCTTCTGAACTTGCCTAACAGTGCACCTTCATGCATACCGAATCTATCTACGTTCAGACACCTATTGGCTGAGCCATAGTCCTCCGAAACTCCTACTGAAACACTCGAATAAAATCAATTTCCATGGATTGGGGAAACTCTGTCGTTTCATCTGGATTGCCAGGAAGTCTACCGCCGATGGCTACATTGAAGATGAAGAAAAACGGCTGATTAAACCTCCACTCTTTACCAGAAGTATCGGACGGACGCAGAGACATATACTTCGTGTCATCCACATACCAATCGATGGCATTAGGCTCCCAAACAAGGGTAAATAAGTGATAGCTGTCGTGAAATGATTGGTCCTGCTTGTACTCCTGAGTTTTAAAATTACTAAAACCCTGATTTCGGTCACCCCAATGCGCGGCCGCGGATGTAACATTTTCTTTATGACCGACATGCTCCATGATGTCTATCTCCCCACACGCTGGCCAGCTTACATCGTCAATATTTGCACCCAGCATCCAAAGCGCGGGCCATAGGCCTTGGCCTTTAGGAAGTTTGGCTCTAATATCTATTCTCCCATACCTGAATTCACGCTTATCCTTAGTGATGATTCTAGCGGACTCATAATTGCTGCTGCCACTCTTGGTAGCCGTCATGACTAAGTTACCATTCTCTATTGTTACATTTTTCTCCTCATCAGTGTAGCGCTGCAGCTCTTCATTGCCCCAGCCGCATAGATTAGGACAGCCATCACCGATCTCATAAGTATAGCTTTCTGGATCTAAGGCAGCCCCTTCAAATTCATCGCTCCAAGTCAGCTCATAGCCAAAATAGGCAGTCTGAGCCTCGTAACCGTCGTCAGCGTAGTTTATCTCATCGTTATCATTGATGATACCGATGCCTCTTTCATCCTGTAGAGTCGCATTAATTGCGTTGCTGATGACAAGTTCCACTTTCTCTTCCACTTCATTCGTCTGGTCATCGAGGATTTTGACATCGATCACCGTCGAAAGGGTGCCTGCTGCAATGACGCCCTGGCCGCTGACATTTTCGAAGTCAACTGATGGCTCAGCAGTAAGCCCAGAAACGCTATAGTCAAAGCTGATGTCTACAGTAGAGCTTTTACTTAAGCTGACTTGAAAGGGTAGCGTCGAACTTTCATTAGAAGACTCCGTACCGCGGACATCGCTAACTGAGATACCTGGTAAATCCTCTAAGGAAGGCTGCTCAGGTCCTGAGTTGCTATCTTCGCCAGAACAGGCACCGATAGACATTAAGCTAATAATGAGTAGGATGAGTTGGATCAATTTCATAAGTCTATAATTTATTACACAGTGCCGTACAGGACATGCGTAGTCATTTGTCGGAGAATTGATTGACACTGATAACTTATACGTCTCGCTTTTATAAGCCAGATTTACTATTTTAAATATGAACAGCTACTTATATAAATTGGTTTATGATATTTTCATAGAGTTCCTGCTGACCGCTGATCTGCTCTGGCTCACCCATCTTGTGTCCAAGTTTAGCTAAGTCTGTCAGTTTCATTTTACCCTCAGCAAATTTCTTACCATCACCACGTCCAAAGCTCTTATATCGAGCACGACGCATCTTCTTGTAGTCTGATTCTTTAAGGATGGCATCAGCGATAAGCAAGGCTCTGGCGAATACGTCCATACCGCCGATGTGTGCGTAAAATAGGTCAGCCAAATCTGTGGAGTTTCTTCTTGTCTTAGCATCAAAATTCACGCCACCACCTCTGATGCCTCCCGACTCTAATATGACCAGCATACACTCCGTGAGCTCGTATAGATCTACGGGAAACTGGTCCGTATCCCAGCCGTTCTGATAGTCACCTCGATTAGCATCTATTGATCCTAAGGCACCAGCATTAGCCGCCACCTGCAGCTCATGAGCGAATGTATGCTGGGCGAGAGTCGCGTGATTCACTTCGGCATTTATTTTGAAATCATCCATCAGGTCGTACTCTCGCAAGAAGCCTAATACTGTAGCTGAGTCAAAATCATACTGGTGTTTAGAAGGCTCCATTGGCTTCGGCTCGATGAAGAAGGTGCCCTTGAAACCGTTGCTTCTAGCGTAGTCCTTACACATGTGTAGAAAGCGCGCCATATGATCGAGCTCTTTTTTCATGTTCGTATTGAGAAGTGACATATAGCCCTCGCGGCCACCCCAGAATACATAATTTTCGCCTTTTAATTTCATGGTGATGTCCAAGGCATTCTTCACTTGTGCGCCAGCATAAGCTACCACATGGAAGTCTGGATTAGTTGATGCGCCATTCATATACCTTGGATTACTGAATAGGTTGGCAGTGCCCCATAGCAGCTTGATGCCAGAGGCTTTCATCTTAGGCTGAGCATAATCCGAGATGATATCCAGGCGCTTTTTAAAGTCTTTCAGATTATCTGCTTCATCCACCAGATCCACATCATGAAAACAGAAGTACTCCATGCCAATCTTGGTCATGAATTCAAAGGCAGCATCCATTTTATCTTTTGCTCTCTCCACAGGATCCTCCTTAGCATCCCAGGGGAACATCTTGGTTCCGGGACCGAATGGGTCATTACCTGTATTACAGAATGAATGCCAATACGCCGTTGCAAATTTGAAGTGGCGCTTCATGGTTTTATTACCGACCTTTTGCTTGGCGTCGTAATATTTAAATGCCAGCGGATTTTTGGATGTCTTCCCTTCGAATTTGATCTCGCCGATTCCTTTAAAGTATTCGGTCTTAGCTTTTAAGATTTTGCCCATAGTTAAATTTAAGATTTTATAAGTTTTTGCAATCGAGTAGACCAAGAATCATACGCTGCTTGATAGGCCTGATTCTCGTGGTTTGGCACCACCGTTTTGACGACTTCTTGCTGATCAAATGCTTCTTTCAGACTGCTGTAAATCCCGTGCCCATGACCAGCACCAAGCGCTGCGCCAACGGCTCCAGTCGTATTGACCAGATTGATAGCTGCACCACATAGGGTCGACAAGGTTTCAGAGAAGATAGCTGATTGAAATAAATTGTCATTTCCGACTCTCATTTCTGTGATTTGCACACCCATCTGCTGCATACACTGCATGCCATAATAGAAGGCAAAAGCGATGCCCTCAAGACCTGCTCGATAGAGATGGGCTTTGCTGTGTGTGTTGAAGTTGAGACCCATCATCTGTGCACCGAGGTTCTGATTTTGCAGCATACGCTCGGCTCCATTTCCGAATGAGATGACCGAAAGATTATCGGCGCCGATGGGCACTGAAGCCGCCATGCTCTCCAGTTCTGAATAGTGTGTGTCTACATCACCGAAGAGTTTTCTTAGCCATCCATACTGAATGCCACACCCGTTAATACATAATAAAACGCCAATACGCGGGTCAGCCTTAGCGTAGTTGACATGGGCAAAGCTATTGACCCTCATATCAGGATCGTGGATGAGCTGATCACTGACAGCATAGACCACCCCTGAAGTACCTCCAGTGCCTGCTACCTGCCCTGGATTAAAGACGCCCAATGATAGGGCATTATTCGGTTGGTCTCCAGCTCTATAGGATACAGGTATACCAGGCGTCAGACTCAGAAAATTGGCTGCCTCAGTCGTGAGTTCTCCCTGATGAGAGAAGGTAGCTTTGATATCGGGCAGCAGAGATTCGTGGATACCAAAATAATCTAATAGCTCTTTCGAAATCTCTTGAGTTTTAAAATTGTAAAATATGCCTTCTGATAGACCAGATATGGTACTGCTTATTTCGCCTGTCATTTTCAGTGCGACGTAGTCACCGGGCAGCATGATCTTATGGATGCGATCGTATACTTTGGGTTCATTCTCTTTGATCCACTTCAACTTAGATGCGGTGAAGTTGCCTGGGGAGTTGAGAAGTTGCTGAGTGCAGAAATCGATACCTAGATCCGCTGCTGCTTGGCTGCCGATGTTAACCGCTCGGCTGTCGCACCATATGATGGAAGGCCGTACTGGCTTACTATCTTTATCGACGGCTACCAGTCCGTGCATTTGGTAGGATATGCCTATGGCTTTAATTGAGGTGGAGTCGATCTGAGCCTTGTGAATGACCTGGGAGATGGCCTCGTTCGCATAGATCCACCAGCTATCGGGATCTTGCTCTGCCCAGTCAGTGTGGGGAGCGGATATTTCCATTTCTGTGGGTGGATAGCTACTGATGGCGAGTGACTGCTTAGTCGCTGCATCTACGATAGCTGCTTTTATGGAGGAACTACCTATATCAAGGCCTAACAAGAACATATTACTATTTTACTTAATAAAATCACATCTACCAAGATCCTCCTGTGAGGATGATAATTGTGTATGCGCTGGTTAGGCCTGAAATATGGTTTCTATGTAGAAACATGGAGCGTCTATTACACTCGACTAAGGTTCTTTAGATTTGAATAATCTGTATAGCTTACCGACATTCGGGACAATCACGAATTCAGTACGTCTGTTAGCAGCGTGAGCTTCTTTAGAGTCGCCCTGCATTTCAGGTAAGAACTCTGCTCTACCAGCAGCAGCCAGCTGCTTAGGATTGACACCCATATCAATAAGCTTTCTCACGACTGATATACCTCTTGCAGCACTCAGATCCCAATTGTCATCAAATTTATCTGTTAGGACTCCTCTGTTATCAGCGTGACCCTCTACGAAGAGAGTTAACTGCGGATTGCTGATGAGCATGTTTGCTATTTCTTGGATTGCACCTTCATCACCTTTCTGTAATTTATCAGAAGCTGATTTGAAATTGATATTTTCATTTAGGTCTAAGTATAACTGGCCTTCTATCTCTTTGAGACGCTGGCTGCTGTTCACTACAGCTGCATCTACATTGCTCACCGCTGCTTCTACATTGGCGAAGGCAGCGTTGATCTCACCTCTTAGATTATCAATTTGCTTTTGCTTTTGATCGACCCTGTATTCTACGTCCGTCAGATCCTTCTTAGCTGAAGACAAGTCTGATTTAACATTTTGTAGATCCTTATTGATCGAGTCTTTTTCTTTAGATAGAGTAGAGTTCTTCTGATTCAAAGATTCTATTTTACCATCCATGTCTGTTTTCATCTCAGTCATCTTCATTTCCATGTCGGCTATCTGCTCTTCCTTCTGCATGACCATCTCATCGAATTTCTTCTTTCCAACGCATGAAGTCATAAAGATGCACAGTGTGACGAGTGCTATAAGTGTAATAGGTACATTTCTCATTCTCATTTTATTCAGTTTTCAGTTGATTTATAGAGTCTTAAAATTATATACTTTATTGTATTTTCTGCAATAACTATCTAATTATTTGATCCAAACCTACGCTTACATTAGTCTAAATCTTATTCAAAGTGCTAATATCTATTAAAAAATAACTTTAGCAATTTCTTAACTGGAATTTTTTCCGAATAATGGTTAATTACTACAGACATTTAATTCACATATGATGATATACAAAATTTGCGCCACAATATTCATACTCAGCAGCTCTCAAATTGTTCATGCTCAATTCGGAAAACTATTGAATCAGGCGAAAGAAACTGTGCTGGCTACATCCGTAGATGGTAGCCAGATAGCCTCAGGCCTGAAAGAGGCCTTAGAAGTAGGTGTGGGAGATGCGGTGTCTAGCTTATCAGCGGAGCATGGATATCTAGATTCGCCCTATAAAATTATAGTGCCAGAAGAGGCCCAAAAAGTCACTCAGAAGTTAGCAATGGTTCCCGGTTTTCAGAATATTGAGCAGGACCTGATCGACAAGATGAATCAGGCCGCTGAGATTGCAGCTTCTAAGGCTGCTCCCATTTTTTTAGATGCGATTACGCAGATGTCATTCACTGATGCTAAGGATATACTTTTTGGTGAGTCTGATGCCGCCACCAGGTATTTAGAGGGCAGTTCTCGGGAGAGCTTATATGCAGCCTTTCTTCCAGTTATACAGGCATCACTGGATGAAGTGAATGCGCGGAGCTATTGGCAGAAGGCAGTCACTGCATATAATAATATACCCTTCACGAAGGACCTGAATCCTAAGCTTGATGATCATGTAAATCAGAAAGCGTTAGACGGTATGTTCAGCCTGATTCAAGAGAAAGAAGTTGGTATCAGAGACGATAAAAGCTTACGATCTACTGATCTGTTACGCGACGTATTTGCACAGCAGGATAAGTAAGTATTAGTAAGCATTCTGGTAGCTAGGCCGTCAGTCTTTACATTGTTTTTATCTTTTCCACATTGCCTCACGCTGGCATCACGCATAGCATCAGTCCGTTCAGCCAAACTAGTATCTTACCATAAGTACGTGTATATAGCCACGGCATAGCCAGAGGATGTCTGCACAAAGTCAATGCTAAGCTTAATGATATCTCAAGCGCTAAATTTTTGCTCATAGTGACATATCAAGCCAAGCCAATCTGGATCTGCTGAATGATAATTAGCGACATCTCGATAGACTGCTATGGATTAGGGTGACTTAGACTGAACAGGTCATCAAGGACATTCGGCTCTGATTGTCTAATTATAAGGCGGATTGATCGCCACCCCTTAGCTCAGCAGGATCAGTTGCTTCCTGTCTACTACAGGAAGTGAGTTTAGGCCCTTAGGTCGTAAGTTAATGCGGCCACACGCAGCTGCCGTAGTCAGAAGCATAGTTGTGTCTTAGGTATGAGAGATCAGTAAATCATGAAGAGATTTGAGGATGGCAGCCATGGGTGAGAATGTATGGTCATTTTTTGAAACTGATATCGTTTGATCAGATGCTGGGATGAATGCTATTCTGATGACTAGTCATAATCTATTATAAGATTAGTCGCGTTTGATCTTACCTGAGAGGAAAAATTGACTTATATTTGCAGTCCATTTAAAAATGGTCGCGTGGCCGAGCGGCTAGGCAGAGGTCTGCAAAACCTTGTACGGCGGTTCGAATCCGCCCGCGACCTCAAGAGGTAGCTGATTATCAATCAGTTACCTTTTTTTATGTGTTGAGGGGTCGTTGTAGGGGTTATCTTCTTATCTTTAAGACTAAATGGTTAAGGTATTTCTATGTTTGCATTTCCACCAATTATGTCTTTAAAGGCTTGTGAGTGTATAAATATATTGGTGAGAGGTTTCTCTTTGAAGCTTTTTCTTAATTAAAGAACTTCAGTCTCTGTTAGGACTTTCAAATATCTCAATTCTTGATCCCCAAAAGATGGACCTAACTTAAACGCGAATTTTCTATAGTCTTCTTCTTTTTCTTTACATTCTTTATGATTGTCCGTAAAGTTGCTAATAGGTTCTAACCATTGCTAAATAGGATTACTTCATGATATCAGAAAAAATTGTGATCTTATAACTACACGAAGCATTAATTTACAATGTACCCTACTTTACCTCATAAAACTATTTCAGTCAGCCTCAACCAGAGACTAAATCGACACGTCAGTGCGATCAAGTTTTACTTTGAGAAGATAGGAGGATGGAGTAAGATGCGCCTCGACCAAATCAGGAGACCCAAGAGCCTACCATACACATTCAGTATAGAAGAAGTCAAGCGACTACTGGCGCAGGTGAAACATCCAAAGCATAGGTGTATGTTATGCTTAGCATATGGCTGTGGGCTGAGGTCAGGTGAAGTGGTCCATCTTCATGTGCGTGATATCATGGTGGACAGGTCACAGATATTCATCAGAGGCGCTAAGGGCAAGAAGGATCGTGTGGTGATGATGCCGAAGCGTATTTTACCTATGCTGCAGATATATATGAAAGCAGTTAGGCCTGATCACTGGTTATTCCCTGGGCAGGACAGGACTAAGCCATATACGAGCTCCAGTCTCAGGAATGTCTTCAAGAGTGCGCTGAGCAAAGCAGGACTGGACCCCAGACATAAGCTGTATCATCTGCGTCACAGCTTTGCGACACATCTGATGGAGCGCGGCACTCAGCAGCGCTTAATACAGAAACTTTGGTAGCTCTAAGACGACAGAGATATATATTCAAATAGGTAAGGGCAGCGTGACTCAGGTGAAAAGCCCATTAGATAATTTAGACTTAGATGATGAGAAAAACGGACAGATTTGAATGAAACTAGGGGGGATATAAACAAGTTATCTTCTATTAAAAGTTAACATGTAAAGAAAATACGATTATCTTTACATGTAAATTGTATGTGTAAATAAAGTGCAATTTTCTTTACGTATGGAAAAAGCAACAAAATGGCAACTAGATCCATTGCCAATCAAATACGATCTTGAAACCAAATCAGTACTCAAGAGACTACCTAGAGCTCATGCAGCATTGGCAGAATTAAAGGGAATTGCTTCAACCATTCCCAATCAAAATATACTGATCAATACTCTCGGGTTACAAGAAGCAAAAGATAGTTCAGAAATTGAAAATATTATCACAACTCATGATGAGTTATATAAGACAGAATTGAGCTTGATTTCCTCATTAGATTCAATAGAAGTTCAAAATTATATTGAAGCAATGAAGGTTGGATTTGCTCTTATCCAACAAAATGAATTACTAACAAATAATACAATCCTTAAAATTCAAGAGAGATTAGAAAAGAATAAGGCTGGATTTAGGAAAGTTCCAGGAACGGTGCTTAAAAATGCATCAACAGGGGAAGTTGTTTACGAGCCTCCGCAGGATTATGATACAATCGTCCAATTAATGAAAAATCTTGAAGAATTTATGAATGACGATTCAATTGCGGATTTAGACCCACTGATAAAAATGGCAATAATCCACTTACAATTTGAAAGCATTCATCCATTCTATGATGGAAATGGAAGAACTGGAAGAATAATAAACATACTATATTTAATTACGCAAAATCTGTTGAACCTTCCAATACTGTACTTAAGTAATTACATTATAAAAAACAAGCCAAAGTACTACGAGCTACTTCAATCTGTAAGAGCTGAAAATAGGTGGGAAGAATGGTTAATCTATATGATTGAATCTGTAGAAATAACATCTGAAGATACAATAGAGTTAATCAGTCAAATCAAACTCCAGATGCAAAGTATGAAAACAACGTTAAGAGAAAACTATAAATTCTACAGCCAAGATTTACTCAACAACCTTTTTAAACATCCGTATTCAAAAATAGAATTCTTAGTAAGAGACCTAGGAGTAAGTAGGTTAACTGCTGCGAACTATCTAAACCAACTTTCCAACGATGGAATTCTTAGAAAAGAGAAATTAGGAAAGTCAAACTATTACATAAATGAGGGACTATTCGAACTACTTAAAAACAGGTAACAGAAGATAACAAGCGATGACCATGTCAAATTGGCTATCGCCAAATCCGCCACGTATCGCCGATCCGTTGAACAAACCCATTTCAAAAAGCTATAAATTTTAGTGGTATAACTTTGGCGAAAAGGCATGGAGTCTATGATCTTTGGATTACTATTTATTAACCCAAAAATCATTTCACTATGTCACAGACAATAGAGACTCAGTTACAGAATTATGATGATCATATGATCATGAAAAATTTGTAACTACTCAGCTATCTGGAATAAGCTATTTGGATTTTGGAGTAAATGGAAAGAATGCAGTCGAAATTTTCTAGCTGTTTCAATTATTGACCTAATAATGACATATTCCTGTGCGCCTTGGAACGAGCGAAAGCCTCCTGACACCTTTACATTTCTTATGGCTCTTTCTGATCCATTATTATCAGGTGGACCATAGCATTCATATAAATAGGTGGTGATGTGTCGCCATTTTGCTGCAAGGGATTTTTGGAATGTTTTGATTTCTTTTTTAGACTTTGTCAAAAGACTTGAAAATAATTTATATAGTCTTTCTTCTATTTGCGACTTTTGATTTGGATGTATTCTCTTTTGTTTGTCAAGTTTAAATAGGTCCTCAATTATTTTCTTCATTTCCATAGCCCACTTAGATCCTTGATGATCAATTAATTTATTACAATCTCTTAGTAGATGGGCTAAGCATATTTGTTTTTCTTTTGTTCTAATCTTTAATTGTGCGGACTATCGATCTGATACCAACACAGAATCCTTATAGCCATGAAGAAATAAATTCTCTATTGTCTTGAACCATCTACTCGTTGATACATTCAGGTATGTGTACATATAATTTTGAAATACCCATACCCAATGTGTTTTTCCATTCACATTACATTCTGTCTCATCTGACCCTATAAGTTTACTGGATTGTATTGCTTGTCTGATATGATCATGAACTTGACCTAATTGATTTGCTTGCTTTTTATCATGTTTACAATCGTACCCTCACTTATTTGTTGACCAAACATTAATACGATTAATTCTTGAATACGCGCGTTCGGTAGGTATTGTCTTACACTTAAGTAGCTCACAAAACTGCTAAGGTAGGAGCCGTACACCGTTTTTGACTTGCACAGTGAAATAGGGTAATAGCATTGATGAACATGATGACGAATGGGACAACTTTATATTTCCTATGTTCTGTTACTAATAATGAACTTTGGACGATGTCGAATACTTGTATCTTATAAATTTAACTCTGATTTGAATTTGCCAAATTCTCGTTACATAAATCACATCTTGATACATAATGTTCTAAAATTACATCCGCATTTTCTTTTATCTCCAATGTATGACCTTTATGTCCTTTTTGAGCACCAGATTTTCGACCACTTGGTCTTCTTAGGGATTACTCTCTGCTTGATTTCGTTATATCTTTTGATGGCGGAATAGAAGAATTCTTGCTAGTTAATTTATTTTACAGTATGCGGATGTGTTCATCTCTGAGCTTAAGTTTAGCTTCTATATCTTTATGTTGTCGCTCAAGTAAATCACATTTATTCTGCAATCTGGCATACTTGACTTCTAGTAGATTAAGTCT